>Ga0160178_105372_pt1 | contig 48619 bp, 49 predicted proteins | sample met4sta_2_FD_108560 | JGI IMG/M metagenome (GOLD analysis project Ga0160178, IMG submission 108560) | Synthetic bacterial communities of pure cultures from sediment of Lake Washington, USA, under low oxygen conditions - MT... | ecosystem: Engineered > Modeled > Simulated communities (microbial......
CGTTGGCTTCTATAACAGTCAGCGCCTGCATTCCACACTGGGCTATCTGTCGCCCAATGGTTTTGAACGGAAAATGGCAGATGAACAACCTATTTTGGTGTCCGAAAAAACTTGACCACTACAAAGTACCAATGTAAGCCAGAGGGGCGGAGCAACCCGTAGTAGTGGTGAAGGCGCTGTAATGGCGGTGGAGCGAAGGGGTTGCGTTATTCAGTCATGCGCTATTGTCAACCATTAATGGGAGGAGCAATAGAACGTGGCAAAGTCATTTCAACTCTCCAAACATGCCGTATGGGATGCTTATTTGGCAGTGAAAGCCAATAAAGGTGCAGCCGGTATAGATGGGCAAACCTTAGAGGATTTTAATGCTGATTTAAAGAACAATCTATATAAGATATGGAATCGGTTGTCGTCAGGTAGTTACTTTCCACCACCGGTACGACGCGTCGAAATACCCAAGTCTAATGGTAAACTGAGGCCATTGGGTATACCGACGATATCGGATCGAATCGCTCAGATGGTGATCAAGAATCGACTGGAACCTTTAGTGGAACCGCACTTTCATGATGACTCATACGGGTATCGACCTGGGAAGTCGGCGCTGGATGCTATCGCGCAAGCGCGGCAACGGTGTTGGCGGGATGATTGGGTTCTGGATATGGACATCAAGGGATTCTTCGACGCACTAGATCATAGCTTGGTCATGAAGGCTGTAACCAAGTACACCAACTGTCAATGGACACTGCTGTATATCGAACGCTGGTTAAAGGCCGATGTGATATTGCCGAATGGGGAGCGGATGAACCGCGAGAAAGGTACGCCTCAGGGAGGCGTCATCAGTCCGTTACTGGCAAATATCTTTCTGCATTTGGTCTTCGATCAGTGGATGCAAAAGCATTTTCCTTGTATCCATTTCGAACGCTATGCGGACGATATCGTTGTGCACTGTCGTAGCGAAGATCAGTTGAAGATGATCGAACAGCAAATCAGACGTCGGTTCACTCGGTGTGGACTCGAACTCTGCCAAGAGAAGACCAAGATTGTGTATTGCAAGGACTCAAGTCGGAACGGGCAATATCCGAATCAGAGCTTTGATTTTCTGGGTTATACATTCAGGCCCGAAGTGCTCGCGATAGAAGCGGAAAGTTCTTTGTAAGCTTCTCGCCGGCAGTCAGCCGTAAAGCGTTGAAAGCCATGAGAACAAAGCTCAAGGGACATCCGTTGATAAAAGCGGGTTACAGTCAAAGCGTTGTGGAATTGGCTAAGGCCATTAATCCGATCATTCAGGGATGGATTACTTATTACGGAAAGTTCAGAAAATCAGCGATGTCGGCCATTTATAGCTACATCAACGAAAAGCTATTGAACTGGGCGAGGCGGAAATTCAAATCGCTACAGCGCCGGAAATGGCGTGCCAGCCAATGGTTGCGGGAGCTATATCGACAATATCCGACACTGTTTGCACATTGGCGTGTGTGGAGTTGGGTCGCTGAATAACAAGAGCCGTATGAATCGAGAGGTTCACGTACGGTTCCGTGAGCAACTGAAGGGGGCGGTTCCCTTCGGTTGACTCGACCGGCAATGAAAAGCTGGGAACCATAGCTTAAGGTCGAAGCGGTTCATGGCGAACGGTTTTTGACGCGTTCGGAAGCCAAGTATCAAGTGTTCGAATAGTTTGAAGTGTATTACAACCGCAACGGCTTCACTCCAAATTGGGCTATGTCAGCTCAGAAATTTTTTAAGCTAAAAAAGTCGCTTAGTTAAGTGTCCGTGAAATCCGGGCAAGAGCATCTTACGGCTTACCGTCCCATCGGACAAAGTTATTTAGTAGCGCCAATCCTGCATGCTGGCTTTTTTCTGGGTGAAACTGCACAGCAAAGATATTATTTTTGCCGATTGCAGCGGAAATTTCTTTTCCATAACGGGCTTCACCCATCACATAGCCGCTATCATCATCCGATTCTTTTTCTACAAAAAAGCTATGTACGAAATAGAACCTTTCTTCATCGTCTATGCTATGCCACAAGGGGTGATTTCGCGTTTGTTTGACCTGATTCCACCCCATGTGAGGAACCTTTAGCTTTACGCCTTTCTCCATTAAAGGGGTGCCAAAAAAGCGCACATGACCGGGGAATAGGTCGATGCAATTCACACCGTTATTTTCTTCACTATGGGTCATCAACGCCTGCATGCCAACACAGATTCCCAGAAAAGGGCGGTCTTGGGAAACTTCTTTTATCAGCTCTTCAAATCCTAAGCGGCGAATCTCGGTCATACAATCCCGAATTGCTCCTACACCAGGTAAAACAACCCGGTCAGCTTCCCGAATCGTTGCCGCATCAGAAGTGACCAGTACTTTTGTATTTTCAAGCCCGGAATAAGAAGCGACATGCTTAATGGCTTTGGAGATAGAATGGAGATTACCCATTCCGTAGTCGATAATTGCTACCGTATTCATTCAGTTAACTCTAATTAGAAATGATTAATCGGTTTCTTTCCACAAGATTATGGGGCCTGAAATACTGAAATACTGAAATATTCGAGTTCCCGGAAGAATAAAAGCGTTCCCTCAAAATTACGCGGTAACTATACAGTAAATCGCACTAAAAAATACAGGGCGGATTAATTATGGATGTAATCCTTGAAAGTTCATTGGGTGGGCGTTGGTGCGCAAATTAAAGTCATTGGCAAAAGCCCTTCCAAAATTTAGAGCGGATGTTTGTAGTGTTGAGCGGTATGGCGGTCAGGTTGTGTTTTTCGAGCCAATGGCGAAATTTGAGAACCGTGGTTTCGTCCGGCAAGACATCGATCGGTAACGCGGCCAAAGCCGCAAAACGGCAGACGCTGTCGATCTCATGCAAGGCATCTTCTATTTGCCGTCTGAGCCTACGAATAGTGCATACGCAGAATGGCATTGGTTGTCGACCGCGGCGATTGGTGCCGGGATAGTGCGGTTCGATCTGTACCGGTAACGAAGACCGGGCTCGACCTGTCAATGTTGACAGTTGTTTCTAGTAACCAAAATCAGTCAAATATGCCTTAAGAAACACTTTTTAGGAGGCATGATGATTCACGTTGTTACAGGTAGACAAGAAGAACTCCCACATGGGCTTTACTCGAAAGTCGCCCACTACCGCCACAAAGTGTTCGTGGAGCGGCTTGGTTGGCAACTTCAAACATTTAATTATGCGGAACAAGACCAATTTGACCGTTTCGACACAGTCTACGTTATATCGCGCGACGAGCAGGGAAATATTTCCGGATGTGCTCGCCTACTGCCTACCACTCAACCTTATCTTCTTGGGGACGTTTTTCCACAACTCCTCAATGGAATGCCTCCACCAAACTCACCGGATGTTTGGGAGCTATCACGTTTTGCCGCCGTGGATTTTAATGCGAAAACATCATGCGCACTAGGGCAATTTTCTTCGCCCATTACAATAACGTTACTTCAGGAGGCTATCGCCTACGCTGCTTCACAAGGCGCAAAGCGCGTAATCACGGTGTCACCGGTTGGTGTCGAGCGGTTGCTAAAACGTACCGGATTTCACGCACATCGAGCGGGGCCGCCAATGGTTGTTGATGGGCATCCGATTTTTGCGTGTTGGATTGATATTGCGGATGAGCACATATTAAATTAGATATTAGTCGTGACAGAGAAAAAGCACCCTCACCGAATACCTGAAGTTAACCTGACTCATAGGAATTCCAGATTCTGGTGACGCTTTACCAATCAGTCAGAATAGAGCGTTTTGTAGGGAATGAACCGGATAAAAGTAAGCGATAAAGAGTGGGCTTGTATTTTGGTCAGCTTAAAGAAGTTGCCTGGAGTTCACATAGGTCTGCCGGATATCTGTAGGCAGTTTGTTAGTGCCTTTTTGTGGATATTACGTTCGGGTGGCTCAGTGGCGTATATTGCCGAAATCAGGTGGCATTTTTATGTAGGCCATGAGACTCATGTCTCTGGCGAATATCCTTTAATATATCTCGTCCCACGATCCACCAATCTCAATTTTGCCGAGTGAGTTGAGGTTTTCGGAGATGCCAAGATGACGATGGCTCTTTTAGATCGCATGACTCATCGCTACGATATTTTGGAAATCGTCAAAGATGGTGGCGTTTTTTACTGTCCGTATTGATGATGTTAGGAGTCAATTGGCCTTTGATAGTGGTGCGCAATTATCTTGTAACCCTCTTTTTCCCAAAAGGTATGTCCTCTTTCATTTGAGAGGTAGCAATTTAGCTCGCTCGCAATGCAGTCTTGTGATTTTGCGTATTCGTACACCCACGCCATGAGCTGCTTACCGAGCCCTTTTGAGCGATACTCATTCAGTATGATCATGTTATCTGGCTCGAAGTGTTTGCCGACATAGTATTTTGTCAATATCCACAACCCGCAGATACCGATTAATTTGTCATCGTCATATAAGCCTGCACATTTGTAACCCTGAGCGACCATTTCACTAAGGCGTTGCCGAAGTGTCTGCTCCGGAATCTTGGTATTTAATACGCGCAGCAAAGGGATGATAGAAAATATATCCTCGCTTGGAATTAACTGGGTAGTAATGTTGCCGTTCATTGTTCCTCCTAATCAGCAAGATACTTCATTTGACCCTACGCAAAAGCTCAAGCTTCAGTAAATGACTGCCGCTATGATTTGATTGACCGCCTTGGTGTGGTCTGACCCGAACATGGTGCGGCGGGTCTTGAGATTGTTCATTATAGTGCTGGCCCAAAGGGATCTTGGCGTGTCTTTGATTTTTAAGGCTGCCAACTATGATGGCTTGGTACCGGCAACCCGCTTCGGTCATTGTAGCGAAACAAGCCAGACCATCAAGAGCCACAAATTGGACTACTACAATGCCAAGATATTGCACGCTTGTCTATTTTTGTTAAATAGATGATATTTCACTCGCACAACCGCTAAATGCCATAGCTGCCCCGAGGCTTCACAGACTTCGCAAACGTACTGTCGTTGCGCAGGCGGCCTTAATGAGTTGTCTGGCAGCACAATAGCCGGAGCGACTGATCTCCAATACCTGGCTGCTCTGTTGAACCAGCCGGTAGCTCATTTCAGTTCTCGGGCAAAGAAGGTTGAAGTCTTTTTAAAATATCGTTATCCTGCCGTAGTTGACGAATGTCCTCTTCCAATTGGCAGATACGTTGCTGATCAGCAGTGAACGGCTGGCCGATGCGTCTGTTCGGCCGTGACCTGTTTTAACCAGCGACGCACTGTGGTTTAACCCCGATTCATATTCTGGCAAACCTGACTAATACTCAGGCTTTGGTCTTTAATCATTTGTACCACTTGCAACTTGAAGGTAGCATCAAACGTTCGACGTTTTTGAATTCCCTTGGCTTTGGTTGAGTTATTTTATTAACCATCGGGCTGTCCGTTTTTATTAGGCCACTACAGCATTTTTGGTGATTACCCGCATTCCGCCCGTCACTCCGCATACAGGACAAAGCCATACTTGGTTCTCAAGTATCACAACATCGATAACAACTCTTCATCCAATACAACACGATCAATTTGTTTGTGAGTCATTTTTTTCTCCTGCCGCTATAACTCAGCTATCAAATGTTACTAAGGAGTCTATCGACGACTGAACCCACGTTGGTACATCAGCTTTGCTTATGCTGGTCGTATTGCCCAGATTTAACTCCATAGACCCCAGCGTGGAAATCATCTTCAATTCTGAGGTTACTTGCTCCAACTGCTCAAGCTGTTCCAGCAATTCCAACAAATCCGTTTGGTTAATATTTTTTTAAACTTTCGCATGGTTTCGATCAGTCTATGATAAGGCGTTTGTCATGCGTTGTTGCGCCAACTCAGCGAGCTGATCAGAAGGGTAGTTGCGTTATTTTGAATCGGAAATTTGCTGTTAAGGCAGCAGCGAAGCGTGAATTGAATCTTTTTGGTTTTCACTTGCTGCTGAATGGGGCCCTGTTTATGGTCAAGGGGCGCTTTCAAAGGTAGCAAAGGAGTGGTAATGGTTTTACGTAGGCATAAAAAAAGGAGCCAGTAACTTTATACGTTATTGGCTCCTTTGGTATTCTTTGGAGCTGGCGATGGGAATCGAACCCGCGACCGGCTGATTACAAATTAGCGAGCCTTAACTTTTATCCAACCCTAACGACTTTTAATAAGCATTATTAAGCCTTGTAGTATAAGGCTTTGTTGTTATAATAAATCAGACGGTCTTTGAATGACTTTTAAACAATCTGCTTATTATATGCTTATTAATTTTTATAAGGTGTCGCGATGAAGCTAATTAAATCTGTCGTTGATAAATTGGATTTTACAGAAAAGGGGCAGGTGTTTTATTGGGATGATGAGCTTCCCGGTTTTGGCATGTATATCGGCACGAAGTCAAAAACATGGTGTGTCCAGCAACGCATCGGCAATAAGACCAAGCGTGTCGTGTTGGGTAAATATCCCACCATGACAGCGAAAAAGGCGCGGGACGATGCAAAGGAAGCAATCGGTAAGCTTGCAGCAGGAACTGACATTGTTCAAGAGGAACGCGAAAAAAATATCAAGGCTGTCACTCTAGGCGAGGTATTCACGACGTTTCTTGATGCTAGGCAGCTCAAACCCAAAACGGTGATGGATTATACCGGCGTAATGAATAATATTTATCCGGACTGGCAAAAACTGCCCATTACCGACATTACCCGCGATGCAGTAGAACGTCGTCATAAGAAAATAGGAGTAGAACGTGGCGAAGCCTACGCCAATTTGGGAGCCCGTACCTTACGTAGCGTCTTGAACTATGCCAGTGCAAAATATGAAACTGGCAAGGGCTTGTCGATCCTGCCTGAAAATCCTGTTAAGCGAATTAGTCAGACCCGGAGCTGGTACAAAGTAGAGCGCCGCACTGGACACCTTAAACATCATCAATTGGCGACGTGGTTTGATGCCGTGCTAAATATCGACAATGACACAATCAGAGATTATCTGATTTTCGTCTTGCTGACCGGAACCCGCAAGGATGAATCGGCAAAACTTCAATGGACTGACATTGACCTGGTCGACAACAGTTATATTTTGCGCGATCCAAAAAACGGCAGACCGATGCAGTTACCGTTATCTGACTATCTGGCTAATATGTTGACGACACGAAAGGCAAGTAGCAACAGCGCGTTTGTATTCCCCGGCGATGGTGTTCGTGGCTATTTGGTTGAACCCAAACGGCAGATTGCTAAGATTGTTGATAAAACAGGTTTACCGTTTGCCATGCATGATTTGAGACGCAGCTTTGTAACCATAGCTGAATCGTTAGATATTTCCTCTTTTGCGGTCAAGGCTCTAGTGAATCACAAATCAGGTGATGACGTTACCAGTGGGTATATTCAATTGAACGTGGAGCGATTAAGAAAACCCATGCAAACCATTACTGATTTTATTTTGAAGTCTGCGGGTATTAAGGTGGCTGATGTGGTGGAGTTTAAGGCTACTGCACAAGGTGGCGTGTGATGAGTTACTCACGCCTGACTAAAGCGCAAATAACGGTAATCAAGAACAAAGAAAAACTGGAAACGTTTGCCAGTGAGTTGAGAAAACTGTCTTTTCCAACGTCCCCTATTTCAATTGAACTGACCGACTTTGTGGCGACGGCATTAGAAGGCTACCTTGAGAATAAAACAGATTCCCTTGATGACGCATTCGGCCTAAACAGCGGGAAAAAGAATGCCGGGTACGCGCACGAATTTAACCGCACACGGGCAAGGCGCATCATAGACTTGCGGTTTGCCGGTAAAACATGGAATCAAGTAGCCGATGAACTTGGGGGCAAGGACGGCATCCCCAGCGATGAACGCGAAATTAGGCGCATTGCCGATGAATTTATGATTGAGTTGATGGCGGAGGAAATAAAGCCAGAAGATTTATTCGATTAATCAGATGCTTGACAGGCTGGGGGCTGCAAACGTCATAATCGCCCCCCATCTAACCAGACCGATGTTTTTTTAAGCTTGACCTGTTTTTAACGAATAGGAAAAGCTTCTAATGAACAATCAAAAAAATGACCGTATAACATCAATCAACGAATTTAACGGCGCACCTGATACGGCGCTATTCAATCAAATTACAATCGCCCATGTTCGGGACTGCTCCAAAGCTACAATGGAGCGTGACCGCTGGGCAGGCGGTGGCATTCCCTTTATCAAAATAGGCCGTGCAGTTAAATACCGAAAAGCTGACGTATTAGCCTGGCTGGAACAGTATCAGACTCAGAACTCTACTTCTGAAAAGGCGACTGCATAATGAGCCGTAACATTCGTGCTACATGCTTATCCAGCAATCTTGAAAAACTGCTTCAAAATATCGGTGATGATGAATTTGTAATCTTGAGAGTTTCAATCGTTGATGCAGACGGTGTTCTTTTAAGAGGATGCAAATACTCGGAGCTTGAGAATTTAAAGGCGGCGGCATGTTAAGCAGAACCCACGCAACGAACGTGGGCAACGTAAACCCAACAAAGCCAAGTCTATCAAAATATCCAGCATACGGAAAAAGCCTTGCAGATCGTCAACGCTGGAATAACCCGCCGATGTTTATTTTCATTTGCTTGGGCGGTGATGCTTTCCGGCAAGCTCAGAAATATAACCAAGACCGTGATTTTTCAGCAATAGTTTTAATGCCTGGACAAGACCCCAAGGCGCTTATATGGCCTGTTACTGGATGCCCTGTTGTAATAGAGTGGAACAGCTTAGTACCGGCAGCGCTAATCATTGAATTAGTTAAATGCCTATTGAGATCGTCAGCCACATCCGTGACCGTCTGGCCTACTTGGGAGGACTTCAACACGCCCACCGGCTACTATTACACCACTCAGCAGCCTATTAAATTTATCAATACCCGCGAAATCATTAAAATTTATTATCCAAAGCAGGTGCAAAAATGATGCCCGACGAAATTGATTATGAAGAAACGGCACCGGATATGCCGGAAGCACAACAGCCTGATAATGCGGTTATCCAACGGTTATCAACGCTTAACGAACTCGACTACGAGCGCGCGAGGACGGCACAAGCCAAAACTTTAGGCGTTAGAGCCGCGGTATTGGATAAGGTGGTCAAGGCTGCTGGAAACGCTGACAAGCAAGCAAGCCGCTTGCCATTCTCTATTGTTGAGCCCTACCCAGAACCGATAAACCCAGCGCAACTGCTTAACGAAGTATCAGTCGTTATTCGTCAATTTATCATCATGGACGAACACCAAGCCCAAGCAGCGGCGTTATGGGTAGCGCTGACATACTTTATTGATGTTGTGGAAATAGCGCCACTGGCTATCATTAACGCCCCTGAAAAGGCATGTGGTAAAACTCAACTCTTAGATGTAATGGGAAGAATGAGTTATCGACCGCTACCGGCTTCAAACGCTTCATCCTCTGCATTGTTCAGGGCTGTGGAGCTATGGAAGCCGACTATATTGATCGACGAGGCCGACACATTTTTTAGAGATAACTTAGAGCTTCATGGCATGGTCAATGCTGGATATAAGAAAGGTGGCTATGTGTTACGGAGCGAAGCTGTTGGTGACAGCTTCGAGCCTAGAATGTTCTCTGTCTACTCAGCAAAAGCCATGGCAGGTATCAAGCTGGAAAAGCACCTACCTGATGCCACTATGAGCCGGGGCGTTGTCTTAAATCTGAGACGCAAGCTATCAGGGGAAAGTGTTAGCCGCCTACGTCACGCGGAACCGGATTTATTCATCAACATAGCATCGAAGCTGGCTAGGTTTGCGGAGGATTATTCTGCCCAGGTACGGCAAGCCAGACCAGTATTACCAGATGAGCTTTCAGATCGTGAACAGGATAACTGGGACGGGATGCTTGCTATCGCATCATGTGCCGGTTCTGAATGGCTGAATAAGGCTACAGCAGCAGCGTTAAAGCTGTCTGAGAGTTCCAGTGATAAATCTGTCAGCGCTGGTAATGAGTTGCTTTCTGATATTCAAAATGTATTTGAAACTAAGCGTATCGACAAAATATCAACAGCGGATTTGATAGCGGCACTCTGTGAAGATGAGGAGGCCCCATGGCAAACTTACAATAGAGGAAAGCCGATTGTACCAAGGCAGTTTAAAAAACAGCTTGAGCCGTACAAAATTGAATCAAAAAAGGTAATGATAGATTTTCGGGAAGTACGCGGTTTTAAACTCGAACAATTCACTGATGCTTTTATGCGTTATCTATCCCCTCCGGTTTTATCTGTCTATCCGTCGGAAATGCAGACAAACCCAGCAATGGCGCACTCTACGACCCCGACAGATAACCCGACACAAGACAGATACAACATTTATCCGTCTGGGCTACAGGCCAGTAATAGCGGGGTTTCCGACAGTAAGACAGATAAAAAGGCGTTTTTGGGAGTAGTGGTAAACGCACCGATTAATGACGATGTGGAGTATTTTTAAATGAGCGCACTATCAAGAATTGAAAAGGCAGGGTTTAAGGTTTTTCTGACTGGCGATAGCTTAGGAATTACACCGGCGAATAATTTAACTTTACCTCAAAGAGAATTTTTAAAGACCCATAAGGCCGAGATCATAACGGAGCTTTCAACCTATCAGAAAATTACTAACTGGCTGGCTTCCATTGGCGAAGAAGATCAAACGATCATTGATGAGACTATCGACCGATGCAAGGCCGAACCTGAAACACTTAGTTATTTTTTACAACGTGCTGATGGCATAGCCAAGCCCCATTAATTTGAACGCCGTAATACCCGGCAAGGACGATACAAAATGAAAGACAATATTATTAAATTTCCAATTCCAGAGGTCTACAGCCCTGCGCTACAAGCGGTAACTAATGCAGTTGATGAATTGAGCGACGAGGACACCGATAAGCTATTTAGCTATCTATGGGCGATGGGCTACGGGGGCAATATCCTAAGTGAATTCAAAATGGTTGAGGTTGAATAATGACTAATAAATACCCGGTCGAGGTCGATGGCATAACGGGCGAGGTGTCCGACCTCCCCCCGCAGAAAGGGACGCGATACCGGGCAAAGCTGGACACCTTGAGCGATATTAAAAGAGAAATGGCGAAAGTTTATAGAGAAGCAAGGAGTGGATCAGTTGACGTGCAGGATGCTACAAAATTGACCTGGATGTTACAGGCTGTCGGCAAAATCATTGAGAGCAGCGACCTGGAAAAACGTATTGATTTATTGGAGGGCAAGAAATGAGCATTAAAACAAGAGTATTGAGACTGGAAAGCAAGCAGGAAACTAGCCGTCATTCAGGCCCTGTTATTTTAGCTGTTGAGGAAGAAGATGACGGGGGCGAAGCCTACCTTGCCCGGTGGGCTTTGGAAAACGGCCCGGTTCCCGAAGATGCCTTTATTATTTTGCTTGTGGCACTTAAAAAGGAGGACTAGAAATGAGTATTAAAATAAGGTTAAAAAAACTCGAAGAAAAACACAATCCTAATGAATTGAATATTATCCTTATTAAACCTTATCGGGACGAGCCGTTACCTAAATCTAATATAAGCGGAAGTGCTAAGGTAAGTTATCGGTATGCAGAAAAACCGGAAGATTAAACGCAATGCTATAACATAACAATCAAGACCGGCTAACCATGCCGGTTTTTTATGTCAATTCGATAGGCGCAAACTTATACTAAAAAGGTTGCTTCTGATTTAGTGTGTTATCTAACCCAATAATGTAAAATGATGTATTTCTAACGGCTTTGTCAATGGGACTGATTAACGTGATCAAATTTAGTGTTATCTTAATTGTAAGTATTATGGGTGTAGGATGTACGTCTGTAACGGTTAGACCGCTTGAAGCGTCTTATAACGTGAAACATATTTGTATCAAAGAAAATCCAAAAGTTGAAGTGGATGATTTTGCGCAGGTGATAGCTGAAGACCTGAAGCGTCATAACATAACAAGCGAATTTATAGCGTTATCACCTACGGCTAAGACCAAAGTTCAGGATGAAGACGAGAGTTTTCCTGATCAATATTATATGGATATAACGCCATCCCCGGACTCATGCGACTTTAATTTAACTTATACCGCCAGACGATCATGGGATTTTGTAACTTATCTATCCTCAGCAGATATTGCAATCTCAGACAAAAATTCAAGAATAGCTCATGCTCATTATCATCTTAAAGGAAAAGGTGGGCTTTCCCCGTTAAAGTGGCAAGGCGTAAAAACAAAAATCGATCCCGTTATGGATAAGCTTTTGGAGTTTTATAAATAGCCTTGTATCACTTTGTCGGCTTATGATTTATTTCATGGTCTAAATAAAAAAGGATTAAACGGTATGAAAAAAATAACCATTATTGTGGTGGTTTGCGTAGCTGTACTTGACGGATGCTCTGTGAAACAACCAAAAAACACTATTTCTGCTCAGATAGGACCTCAGAGAACCAGCGAATGCAGGATAGCGCATATTGATAAGAGAAGAATATTACAAGCCGAGGATAGGAAGGAAGAATTAGAAAGTCAGGGCTTTTTCATTTTAACTAATGACGAAGTGAATTATGTGACTAATGAATTGGATTTAACAAGCTCAATTATTGTTGATGGCAATCGGGTTTCAAATAACACGCAAAATCAATTAAACAAAATCCGCATTAAGCAATGCAAGGTGGTCTATGTAAACGCCGCAAAAACATTGGAAAACAATCATCAAGCGAAAGCTTCAAAAAAACAATTAGAGAAAGAGTTTAGAGAGTGGGATAAGCGTCTGGTTGGCATGGAAAAAAGCAATGCATCCAGCGAAACCATGGAAGCTGAGAAAAAAAGCTTTTCCTATGAATTTAATTTTCGGCGAAATGAAGAGCTAGCTAAGTTATTAAAAACTGTAACCGATGAAGTTAGGGACTTTAGTCAGCGGAATAAGATTGATTTAGTTGTCACTGAGGCGACAGAAGATTATAAAAAAATAGCAGGTACAATGAGTTTTCCTGATGCCACTGAAGATTTCCAAAGATTTGCTGAAACTCTTAGTGAAGATAAAACGAAAGGTTCAAATTAAATCGACAGTCGTCTTGTGACCAGTCCGCACATATGAGTCAGTTTGTGGGATGGGGAGTGATTAGCGAATTAGTCGGGTACAAACTGAATTAAAATAATCAATGCCGGGTAACACCGGCTTTTTTGTGCGTGGTATATATGTGGATTTAATAAGCTGATTTTGCCAAAGTGCTTATTATGTGCTTATTAGAATTTTTTAGGCAATAAAAAAGGCCTTAGATTTGCACCTAAGGCCTTGATATTCTTGGAGCTGGCGATGGGAATCGAACCCGCGACCGGCTGATTACAAATCAGCTGCTCTACCGACTGAGCTACACCAGCAAAGAAGCGCGTATTATACACAACAAATCTTCTTTGGCTAGTGCTTTTGTGGATTATTTTGGCTTTCTTTTCGTTTTATTTTTGTTTGCAGAATACGGTTTGCTTTTTCCGGAACGGGGATTGTCCAGTCCGGTGTATTTGGTTTTAAAGCGTTGAATTTTGTCGGGCGTTTCAACCGTGCCTTTGGGCTGAAAGGTGGGGATCAAATGCTGCTTGCCATTGCCGATTAAATCGCTGCGGCCCATGTCTTTTAAGGCTTCGCGGAGCAACGGCCAGTTTTTGGGGTCGTGATAACGCAGGAAGGCTTTGTGTAGGCGGCGCTGCTTGAAGCTCTTGGGTATGGCAATGTCTTCGGCAAAGCGACTGACTTTACGCAAAGTGTCTTTGCCGGAGTGATACATGGCGGTGGCGATGGACATCGGCGAAGGCAAGAATGCCTGCACCTGGTCGGCCCTGAAACCGTTGCGCTTTAGCCATAATGCCAGATTAAGCATGTCGTTATCGGTCGTGCCGGGATGGGCTGCGATAAAGTACGGGATCAAATATTGCTCTTTACCGGCTTCCTTGGAGTACTTGTCGAACATTTCCTTGAACCGGTCATAAGTGCCCATGCCCGGCTTCATCATTTTGGATAACACTCCTTGTTCGGTATGTTCCGGGGCGATTTTAAGGTAGCCGCCGACATGGTGGGTAACCAGTTCCTTGACGTATTCCGGCGACTCCACGGCCAGATCGTAACGCAAACCGGAGGCGATAAAGATTTTCTTGATACCGGGCAAGGCGCGGGCTCTGCGGTAGAGCTTAATCAGTGGAGTATGATCGGTGTTCAGGTTAGGGCAAATACCGGGGTAAACGCAGGACGGCTTACGGCAAGCGGCTTCGATTTCCGCGTCTTTGCAGGCCAGCCTGTACATGTTGGCGGTAGGTCCCCCCAAGTCGGAAATGTGGCCGGTAAAAGCGGGCGAAGTGTCGCGGATGGCTTCGATTTCCTTGATGATCGAATCTTCGGAGCGGCTTTGGATGATGCGGCCTTCATGCTCGGTGATCGAGCAGAAGGTGCAGCCGCCGAAGCAGCCCCGCATGATGTTGACCGAATGCTGGATCATTTCAAAGGCGGGCACGTTGGCATTGCCGTATTCTTTGTGCGGTACACGGGAATAGGGCAGGTCGAACACGCCGTCCATTTCTTTGGTGGTCAGCGGGATCGGCGGCGGATTGATCCAGAGCTGCCGCGTACCGTGCAGCTGAATCAATGCGCGCGCGTTGCCGGGGTTGGTTTCGCCATGCATGACGCGCGAGGCGTGAGCGTACAGTATCGGGTCGTCTTTTACCGCTTCATAAGCGGGAAGGCGGATGACGGTTTGTGCGCGCTGGTTTCTGATCTGCAATTTATCAAACTGAATGACTTTTTCGTCCGCATTGCTCTGTTCCGGTTTTTTATCGCACGCAGGCTGTTCCTGGTACGGGTCGATAGGTACCATCGTCGCGCCCGGCTTATCCACATCGGTGGAATCTTTAACCGCCCAGCCTTCCGGTATTTGTTTGACGAAATGCACAGTGCCGCGTATGCCTTTCAGCTCCGATATGGCTTCGCCGTTAGCCAGGCGGTGGGCGATTTCTACGACCTGGCGCTCGGCGTTGCCGTAAACCAGCAAGTCGGCTTTGGAGTCCAGCAGCACGGATTTCCTGACCTTGTCCGACCAGTAATCATAATGCGCTATGCGGCGCAAGCTGGCTTCGATGCCGCCGATGATAATCGGCACGTCCTTGTAAGCTTCGCGGCAGCGGTGCGAGTAAACGTTGACGGCGCGATCAGGGCGTTTGCCCGCCGCGCCGTTCGGCGTATAGGCATCGTTGGAGCGGATTTTTTTGTCCGAAGTATAACGATTGACCATGGAGTCCATATTGCCGCCGGTCACGCCGAAGAACAGCTTCGGGCGGCCAAGCTTCATGAAGTCTTTGGCGCTGGTCCAGTCGGGCTGGGAGATGATGCCGACCCTGAATCCCTGCGCTTCAAGCAGTCGTCCAATCAGCGCCATGCCGAAGCTAGGGTGATCGATGTAGGCATCGCCGGTTACCAGGATAACGTCGCAGGCATCCCAGCCCAATTCGTCCATTTCCGCCTTGCTCATCGGCAAAACAGGGGCAACGCCAAAGCGCTGCGCCCAGTATAAGCGGTAACTAAAAAGGTTGGGTTCGGTTTGTAAGGCGCTAGACATTATTTTTGTATCGAGTTGCTGAGGACGCTGGCATTGTGTTTGGCAATCTCTTTTAAATAAGAGATAAATTCAATCTGGTAAATCTGTTCAAGGATGATGGCTCTGGTTCTCAAGTCTTTCATGGAATGGAGCGGGGCTTCTTCATTAAAGGCCAGGCCGATAATATTGCCGCGGTCCGGAACGGGAAGAAACAGGATTCTCCAGTCAAAAGTACGCCCCAGCCACAGGGCAACCTGCTTGAATAGGGGGTTGCCGGCACCGCCCCAAAGATTGATGACCAGCATGCCGTCTTTTTTTAACAGCATTTTGCAGGCATCGAAAAACGCATGGTTACTGATTGATGGGGCCATGCCTTCATGGTCGAACGCATCAACAAACATCAGGCTGTATTGCTCGCTTTGGCTCTCGGTCCGTTGGCGTACATACTTCGCGCCGTCGTCGATAATAACCTTCAGGCGCGGGTCGAGCGGCAGGCCGAAATGACTGCGTGCGATTTTGACCACGCTGTCCCGGTATTCCACGACTTTCAAGCGGCAGTCCGGGAAATGATGCAGTAAATGCTTGGTTAATGAGCCGCCGCCCAAGCCGATAATCAAGGCCTCGTCATCCAGCGTGGGTTTGAATAATAGCCAGCTGGTCATGGCCCGCACATAATTCAGGTACAGCTTATCCGGCTCGGCCAGCAGCATACTGCTCTGCCGAGGAAACGAGCCGAAGTGCAGCGACCTTACGCCGTCACTCTCGACAACTTCTAAAATGCCGTCATCATCGTGGCTTTCGTGGATAACGCGGCCTTCATATCTATACATAAACGCGGTAAGTTCTTAAAAGATTGGCTAAACATTATACAGGAGAATAAGGTTTAACTTGTGAGTGTTGATTCGGTTACTGCGGGACATCCGTGAATGTAGCGGAATGGAAAGAATTTATTGGCCGTAAAGTTGGACCGGTTTTTAAGCGGGAATACTGCTGAGCGAACGCAAAATACGTGCTTTTGACATAGGGCAGGATGACGATGCCGTCGCGGCCGTTAATATCGATAATGCTATTCGGGGGGAAGAAGATAAGGCCGGGGTTCAAGAGATTGAACCCCGGCTTGAGGCTAAAACAATCCGGTGATCTTACCGTTATCATCAATGTCGATTCTTTCCGCCGCAGGAACCTTTGGCAAGCCGGGCATCGTCATCATGTCGCCGGCAATCGCGACGATAAAGCCCGCGCCGTTTGCCAGGCGGACATCGCTGATTTCAACGACATGCCCGGAAGGCGCGCCCTTGGCGTTCGGGTTGGTTGTAAACGACATTTGGGTTTTCGCCATGCAAATCGGGAACTTGCCGTAATCGGCATTCCATGCGGCCAGTTGCGCTTTGACTTTAGGATTTGCGGTGACGCTGCCAGCCCCGTACAGCTTGGTAGCGATGGCTTCGATTTTTTCCCAGAGACTCAGGTTTTCGTCGTAGACATAGTTAAAGGTGGGTTCACGGTTGTCGACGATGTCGCTGACTGCATGGGCCAGTTCTTCCGCACCGGCGCCGCCTGACGCCCAATGCTTGGAAACCACGCATTTTGCGCCCAAGGCTTCACATTTTTTCTTCAGCAAGGCGATTTCGGCATCGGTGTCGAATGTGAAGTGGTTGATGCACACGACGCAAGGTAAGCCGTAATGATGGGTGATGTTGTGCAAGTGGCGCTCAAGGTTTTCAAAACCTTGCTCCAGCGCCGCCAGATTCTCCTGGTTTAATTCTTCCTTAACCACGCCGCCGTGGAATTTAAGCGCTCTTACCGTAGCCACCAGTACCACGGCAGACGGTTTGAGTCCGGCCATGCGGCATTTGATGTCGATAAACTTTTCAGCGCCCAAGTCGGCCCCGAAACCCGCTTCGGTTACCACATAATCGGCCAGTTTCAGCGCGGTTTTGGTGGCGCTTACGGTGTTGCAGCCGTGAGCGATATTGGCAAACGGCCCGCCGTGGATAATCGCGATATTGTTTTCAAGCGTTTGCACCAGATTCGGTTTGATCGCGTCTTTTAACAACGCAGCCATCGAGCCTTGCGCGTTCAGGTCGCGGGCATAAACCGGCGTTACCCGGTCGGATTTATAGCCGATCACGATGCGGCCCAGACGTTCTTTAAGATCCGCGCGGCTGGTCGCCAGGCATAAAATCGCCATGACTTCGGACGCGACCACGATGTCGTAACCGTCTTCACGCAAATAGCCGTTGGCCGGGCCGCCCATGCCGACCACGATGTTGCGCAAGGCGCGGTCGTTCATGTCGACAACGCGTTTCCATTGGATGCGCCGTGGGTCGATGTCCAGATCGTTGCCATGATTAATATGGTTGTCGATCAACGCCGACAGCAGGTTATGCGCCACGCCGATCGCGTGAAAATCGCCGGTAAAATGCAGGTTGATGTCTTCCATCGGCACCACTTGCGAGTAACCGCCGCCCGCCGCGCCGCCTTTTACGCCAAAGCACGGGCCTAATGACGGCTCGCGCAGACACATCATGGTTTTTTTGCCGATGCGGTTCATTGCATCGCCGAGGCCCACCGTGGTGGTGGTCTTGCCTTCGCCGGCCGGGGTAGGGCTGATCGCGGTAACCAGGATCAGCTTGCCGTCTGGTTTATCGGACAGGCTGTTGACGTATTCCAACGACATCTTGGCTTTGTAGTGACCGTAAGGGTCAAGGTGTTCGGCGTCGATGCCGTATTGTTCTTTAACCAAGCCGATGATCGGCTTCATGTTGGCTTGTTGGGCGATTTCTATGTCAGACATGTTTATATTTCAAAAAAGGAGTTAGTTGAATTTTTGCTATTGGCCATTTTTGAGCATTTGTAAAATGGCGCTTATTACTTTTTCATGTGAAGCATTTGTAAGCGTGGCTACGTTTTTATTGATCAGCGCTATATTGGCAGTGAATAGTTTGCCGGGTCGAACAAAGCTGACCACGTTCAGGCCACCGTTTTTATAATCGGCCTCATCAATTCGTATAGCCTTGTCGTCGTTATATGAGTTACTGGTGATTTGACACAATATCCAATCGTTTCGTTGAGCATAGGCTAGCACTAACGCAGGTCTTAACTTCGCGTGGCTTAAATCCGAGAATGGGAATGAGACAAAAACAATATCGGCTACTGATAACTCGACCATGCTTCATCCTCTTCAGGCCGATTCCAGTCAGTGGCTAATGCTTGCTCGCTTAACAAGGCAGATTCACACTTGGACTGCAATGCTTGGCGAGCAACTTTGGCCTGTATGAACTCAATAAAATCGAACACTTCTTGTTGCATAGGTTCAGGAAGTGCGCTAATTTTTGCGGTTATTTCTTGGATAGAATGTGTCATCAGTTTATCCCCGTTTAAATCTTTGGACATGGAAGCTTAGGTTAGCGATTGTTGGTTCAATAAACATAAACTTACACACCCTTGTTGGGGTTCGCAAGCTCAACTATAAACCGGAAACCGCGCGCACAGATTGCTGACTTTTTCGCGCACTGCTGCGATTACGCTTTCGTCTTCCATGTTTTCCATTACATCGCACATCATGTTGGCGATTTCGATCATTTCCGGCTCCTTGAAGCCGCGTGTGGTCGGCGCAGGCGTGCCGACACGGATGCCGCTGGTCACGAAGGGCGATTGCGGGTCGTTAGGCACGGCGTTTTTGTTGACGGTGATATGCGCTTTGCTCAATGCCGCATCGGCCGCTTTGCCGGTGATGCCTTTGGCAATCAGCGAAACCAGCATTAAATGGTCGTCCGTGCCGCCGGAAACCACATCAAATCCGCGTTTCATGAATACTGCGGCCATGGCTTGGGCGTTTTTAATAACTTGTTGCTGATAAACGCGAAACTCCGGTTGCATGGCTTCTTTAAATGCAACGGCTTTGGCCGCAATCACATGCATCAACGGGCCGCCCTGAATGCCGGGGAAGATGTTGGAGTCGAATTTTTTCTCCAGTTCCGGGTTGCTTTTGCACAAGATCAAGCCGCCGCGTGGGCCGCGTAAGGATTTGTGCGTGGTGCTGGTGACCACGTCCGCAATAGGCACGGGGTTGGGGTATAAACCTGCGGCAACCAAACCGGCGACGTGCGCCATGTCGACAAACAGGTAAGCGCCGACTTTATCGGCGATGTCGCGGAATCGTTGCCAGTCCCAGATGCGCGAGTAGGCGGAAAAACCGGCAACCAGCACTTTGGGTTTGTGTTCCAACGCCAAGGCTTCAACCTGCGCATAATCGATTTCGCCGGTTTCAGGGTGCAGACCGTATTGAATTGCGTTGTAGATTTTGCCCGAGAAGTTGGGTTTGGCGCCGTGCGTTAAGTGGCCGCCATCGGCAAGGCTTAAGCCCAGAATGGTGTCGCCCGGTTGAATCAGGGCCATGAACACCGCCATGTTGGCTTGCGAGCCGGAATGCGGTTGCACGTTGGCGTAATCTGCGCCGAACAATGCTTTGGCGCGGTCGATGGCTAATTGCTCGGCCTTGTCGACGAATTCACAGCCGCCGTAGTAACGTTTTCCGGGATAGCCTTCAGCATATTTGTTGGTCAACTGGGAGCCTTGCGCTTCCATGACCCGCGGGCTGCAATAGTTTTCAGAGGCGATCAGTTCGATGTGATCTTCCTGGCGTTGACGTTCTTCTTCGATGGCTTGGTACAATTCATCGTCGAAGCCTTTGATAGTCATTGATTTTTTAAACATGGTGTTCTCCTGAATTAATATTTTTTGTTTAGGGTGCAGGCTGGATCAGCAATATTTGCAGATCGGCGACATTGGTGCCTGTCGTGCCGGTATTCACTAAGTCGTCAGACGTTTTTAAAGCGGTGTACGAATCGTTATTCTCAAGTAGCTCGGACGGATTTGCGCCTGCTTGAGTCATGCGTTTTATCGTATCTCGGTCGACGATGCCGCCGGCCGCATCGGTGGGGCCGTCGCGGCCGTCGGTGCCGCCGCTAAGGAATGCCCAGTTGCCGGTTAGGCCTTGTTGTTCTGCGGCAATCGCAAAAGCCAGCGCCATTTCCTGATTGCGGCCGCCGCGTCCATTACCTTTTAAGGTGACCGTGGTTTCGCCGCCCGCCAACAGGGCCATGGGCTTGTTTTGTAGGGTGATTTCGCCTAAAGCGCCTGCTTTTTGTAGTCGCCCTTCGACACACTGGGCGACTAAAGTCGCCCCTACAGTTCTGGCCTCGCCGCATAAATGATCGCTGTACAGTTTCGTCTCGTAGCCCAGATTCTTAGCCGCTTGCAGCATTGCGTTGACGCTGATGGCATTGCTGCCGATCAGGGTATGCCCAGTGTTTTTAAATACATCATCGCCGGGCTTGGGTGTTTCTTCAATATTGCCCAGCATACCCTGTTCCAGATGCCGGCGGACATTGATCGGCACCTGATCCCAAACGCCCTTGGCTTTCAAAATCTCGATGGCGTCGGCATAAGTGGTGGCATCGGCTACGGTGGGGCCACTGGCAATGGAGCTTAGATCATCGCCCAACACGTCGGATAAAATCAATGCATGCAAATGGGCGGGCGCAGCCATCCGGGCCAGGCCGCCGCCTTTTAGTCGCGACAAATGTTTGCGTACGCAGTTAATCTGGTTGATGGTCGCACCGGAGGCCAACAATAAATCGGTGGTGGCAATCTTTTCCTGCAAGGTGATTTGATCGGCAGGGTAGGGGATCAGCGCCGAGCCGCCGCCGCTCACCAGTATCAGCACCAGTTCATTCTGTTGAGCATTACGCACGCGTTCGGCAATGATTTGCGCAGCTTTAAGCCCGGCTGCGTCGGGCAGCGGATGCGATGCGCCGATCACGTCAACATTATCGATGTCGGTTACATTCTCGTAATTGGTAACGGCTATGCCTCTGCCCGCCAGCATCCTGGCAGGAATGATTTCCGAAGCGGCCTGTGCCATCGCGCAAGCCGCCTTGCCGAACGCGATAAGATGGACTTTTGAGCAGCGGCCAAACAGCTCTGGGACAAGGTGGCGTTTAACCGCCTGATAAGGATCGGCCGCCGCTATGCCTGCCTGAAAAATGCTGAAGGCGTCTTGTCTTATCGATGCCAAGTCGGCTTGATCTGCTAAGGGGCTCATGGTCAGGTTATATGAAGGCAATGGGTGCTGTTTATGCCATTTCCTTAGCCAGCGCGAAGATATTCTCGGCATCGAAAACCTGCTTGTTGTCTTCAAATAGTTTTGCGATACAGGCGCGGTGTAGGGCCAGTTTTAACGACCCAAAACCGATCGCGCCCCAGATGATTTTGCCGTTGCGCAGGTTGCCTTTGTCCATGACGTCGGTGCCGCCTATGCCTATGGGCGGCGTAGCGTTGGCATCGGCCATCATTTCGATATGGGTATTGTGCTGCCATTGATCGGCTGAGAGCAGTTCCACACCGGCCGCGCCGGTTGCAAAAACGATGTTTGCGTGTTCAATGGCCTTGGCGCGGGCATCGTTATCGAATGCTTCAACAGGCGTCAGGTTTACGCCAAAGCGCGCTTTCATGTTATCGCAAGCTTGAACGGCGCGCTCCATTTTGCGAGCGGTCAAGGATACCTCTGCGCCTTCCTTTGCCAGCATCGCCGCAGCGCGTTGACCTACCGGGCCGGTACCGGCCAACACCACCGCTTTTTTACCGGCCAAAGCGCCGCTGGATGCAAGTTTTGCCACGGCGGCGGCGGCGGTGGTATTGCTGCCGTTACTGTCGAGCATGACCGAGACCTGGAAGCCTGGGAAAAAGTGTTTTTGCACGGCAGTAAATAGCGCCTGTCCGGCGATCATGTCGCTGCCGCCGACAAAAATGGCAGTGTTTTTCTTGTCTTTTGGCGCACGGGTAAAGATCGTGCCTTCTACCAGAGCCGTGATATTTTCAGGCGTCAATCCTCCGTGTCCGATGACATGATCTGCACCGCCGTCATAGGCTACAACAGTATCGAAAACTGAAGGGTGAGTGTCTGTATCGAATTGGAATAACAGTTTTTTCATTAACTTACTCGTGGTGGGTTTGGCTAGTACGCATGAATACGATTATTAAACCGGCATATTATACTCAATAAACTCAACAGTGCCTTATTTAGCCTGCTTCCTGTTTGGCCGCGGCTTGAATCTCGGGCATGTTTTTTTGATATGCTTGCTTGTAGAGGCTTATCTTCGTTATTATCTGTAAGAATGGATTAATGCTGCGGTTGTTGTGCGTTATCGGGAATGGATTTAGTGGCAATATTTTCCGATTATCTTGGTAGCTTTATCGAATAAGCTTAGGAAAAAATATAAAAATCAAAGGAAAAACAGATGAAAACCCCCGTTCACATTGCTGTAACCGGCGCCGCAGGCCAAATCAGTTATTCTTTGTTGTTTCGATTGGCTGCCGGCGCGTTATTGGGCTACGATCAGCCGATCGTATTGCATTTGCTTGAAATAACCCCGGGAATGAGTGCCTTGCAAGGCGTGGTCATGGAGTTAAAAGATTGCGCTTTCCCCTTACTGCATCGCATTGAAGTCACCGACGATCCCAAAGTGGCGTTCAAGAATGTTGATTATGCATTTTTGGTCGGCGCGCGGCCAAGAGGGCCGGGCATGGAACGCAAGGATTTATTGGAGGTCAACGCAGAGATTTTTGCGGTTCAAGGTAAAGCCTTGAATGACGTCGCAAGCAGAAAGGTAAAGGTCTTGGTGACCGGTAACCCGGCCAACACCAATGCCCTGATTGCGTTGAGCAATGCGCCGGACTTAAAGCCGGAGAATTTTTCCGCAATGACACGGTTGGATCATAATCGGGCGCTAAGCCAATTGGCTGAAAAATGCGGCGTTTTGCCGGTCGATGTAAAGAACATGACGGTTTGGGGCAACCACTCGACGACGCAGTATCCCGACATTCATCATGCCAAGGTCAAAGGCCAGGATGCCTTATCGTTGGTTGATAATGATTGGTATGTCAATGAGTTTATCCCCGTCGTTCAGCAGCGGGGCGCGGAAATCATTAAAGCCAGAGGGCAGTCCAGCGCCGCATCGGCCGCCAATGCGGCGATAGGCCAGATGAAAACCTGGGCTTTGGGCACCGAGCCGGGCGACTGGGTGAGCATGGCCGTGTTATCGGACGGCCATTACGGCATTGAATCCGGGTTGGTTTACTCTTTCCCGGTAACGGTAGTTGACGGCGAAGTTAATGTTGTAAGAGGCCTAGAAATTAACGACTTCAGCCGACAAAGAATGCGCATTACCGAGGCTGAATTAAAAGAAGAAAGGGATGCGGTTAAGCATTTGTTGAGATAAACAAACGGTTTAATCCAAATCCCGCTATAAGTATGTGCATGTAGCCATTTTTAATGGCTTCGCGGTGAAATAAAAAATCAAATTTGCAGGACTGTTATTTACCGGAAATGGTCTTGTCAGCTTTTCAGACAGTCGTCATTAAAGGGCACATGACTGAAGATTGCAGTCATCTGGAAACGCACAATAGCTTCATGGTTTCGCCACGGTGAATTCAATTTTAATGTCCCCTATCATTCGATTCGACTGCGTCTCGGTCATTGTCCACGAAAAAACGATTCTATCCGACATCAGCTTCGCGCTATTTCCCGGAGAAAAAGCCGTGTTATGCGGCAAATCCGGCTCCGGTAAAAGCAGTGTGCTGAGAACCTTGCTGGGGCTCCATCCTATAAAGTCAGGCACGGTTTACTTTCAGGAACAACCGCTAACCCCATCATCCGTTCAGACCGTTCGAAGCTGCACCGCTTACATTGGGCAAGAACCGATGTTGGGTGCTGAAAGCGTGCGAGAAGCACTGCTGCTGCCTTTTCAATTCAAAACGCATCGCGATCATCGACCCACCGAAGCGCAACTGATTGAGGTGTTGCAGCGACTGCGCTTGCCCGCGGACATTTTACGCCAGGAAAGCAGCCGTATTTCCGGCGGCGAAAAACAGCGGATTGCGCTGGCTCGAGGCCTGTTATTGGGCAAAAAACTGTATCTGCTGGACGAGGTGACCAGCGCATTGGACGCGGAAAGCAAACAAGCCGTGTTCGATGTTTTTTCCGATCCGCAGCTGACGGTCCTTTCGGTGGCTCACGACCCTGAGTGGTTGGAACGCTGCGGCATTGTTTTTGAACTTGAAGCGGGTCGATTGACTCAGGTAAAACGCAATGGAAACACTTGATATTGCGCTGCCGCGGATGGCGCTGCTCTACGGACTCTGCTTGCTGCCCTGGTTGCTGCTCCGGCTGATCGGTTTGCGCTTGAGCCGGGATATTGGCATCAGCATCCTGCGCATGAGCATCCAGTTAGCGCTGGTTGGGATCTACCTGAAAATGCTGTTCGATCTTAACCATCCCTGGCTCAACGGCTTGTGGATATTGGTGATGTTGTTGGTCGCCGATTTAAGCATTCTGCGCCGCGCAGGACTTAAAGCGCGCTATTTCGTACTGGCTACCTTTATGGCCATTGCCTCCAGCATACTGTTCTCCACCGCTTACCTGGTGATTCTGGTCATCCAGCCGGCTCACTTTTACGACGCCCGATATATCGTGCCTTTGGCGGGCATGATCCTCGGCAACTGCCTGCAAGGCAACGTCATCGCGTTGGAGCGCTTTTATTCGGCGCTCCGCAAGAACGAAAACGAATACGCGACCTTTCTAATGCTGGGCGCGACCCGCTGGGAAGCGGTGCGTCCGTACTTTCGGGATGCCGTCAAAGCCGCGATCAATCCGACCATCGCCGGAATGGCTACCATGGGACTGGTCTCCTTGCCCGGCATGATGACCGGTCAAATACTGGGCGGCAGCGAACCGTGGCTGGCGGTGAAATACCAAATCGCCATCATGATCTGTATCTTCACCAGTACTACCATCGCCTGCATCATCAACTTGAAGCTTAGCCTGAATATTGCCTTCAATGAATTTGATGTGTTGAGGGATGAAGTGATTGATAAGCCTTGATTTAGCGGGTTCGTAGGCTATCTTTTCTGTTTAGCCGTGAAATGAAGCGTGACGACAGTGCCTTGGTTGAGTTCGCTGTTAATGACCACCGATCCGTCATGCAGATCCATGATGGATTTGACGATGGCGAGACCCAGCCCGGTTCCTTCCGCCGAGCGAGCAGGATCGACGCGGTAAAACCGGTCGAATAGCTTGGGCAGGTTTTCCGCCGCGATACCGCAGCCTGTGTCCTGCACGCTGACGCTTGCCGAACCGTCGCCAGCCGAATCCAGCGATAAGCGAATCTCTCCACCGCGCGGAGTATGCTGGAGGGCATTAAGCAGCAGGTTGCTGAGAACGCGTTTGAACAGCTGCGCATCGGCATAAAGACCCCCCTGGCCCTCGCAGATCAGGCGAACGCCTTTTTCCTCGGCCAAGGCTTCATGGTAACTGCAAACCGCTTCCAATTCCGCTCGGCCGTCCAGACGCGTAGTACGCAATGGAATCCCGGTGTTTTCGGCCCGCGCTAGAAACAGCAGTATTTCAACCGTTCGCGACAGTCGTCCGTATTCTTCGAGGCTGGATTCGAGAATCTCCCGGTATTCGTCGGCGTTCCGGGGTTTGGACAAGGCTACCTCGGTTTCGCCCATCAGGTTATTGATCGGGGTGCGCAGTTCGTGCGCCAGATCGGCGGAAAACTGGTTCAGTTGCGCAAAGGATTTGGACAGGCGCAGCAACATCGCATTAAAGGCTGTTGCCAGGTTGGACAGTTCTCTGGGGGTGGCGGCCGGGTCTAGCTGTTCATCCAGTTGAGCTGCGCTGATGCCTTCTATATGCCTCGTCATTTCGGCAACAGGACTCAAGCCGCGTCGGGCGACAAAAATAGCAGTCAACGTTGAAAACAGCAGGCCGAAAAACAGCGCCCCAATCAGGTTGCGTCGGTATTTGGCAAGAAGCGCCGCTTCATGTGAAATGTCGAGGGCGATTTGAATGATTTGCTGCGGGGTGGATTTGCTCCGCGCCGTCATCAGCATTAGCGTTCGTCCGTCGGCAATTTTCTGAGCGATCGCATTTTCGGTAACTACCGGAAACTGCGTTGCAGTCGGCAAGGTTTCCATGCCCGGCGTTTCGCTCAAGCTGCGTCCGCTTTCATCCAGGATTCTGGAATAATAACGGCCTGCGGGTAAGTCCATGCCTTCGCTTTGTTCATCCGCCAGTCTTTCCAGGTTCGGCGGTTGTTCCAGCAGCACGGTGCGCAATAGCTGAATCTCTTTTAACAGGAACTGCCTGTTGTCCTGCGCCAGGGTTTCGGCCAGCGTCTGATGCAGATACCAGCCGATAGCCAATAGAATCACCGAGGCCGAAACGATGTAAAGCAGCGTGAGTCGGGCGGTAATCGACCAGGGTTTAGCGCTCTTCAAGGACATAGCCGACTCCCCGGACGGTATGCAACAGTTTTTGCGGAAACGGGTCGTCGATTTTCTGCCGCAGGCGGCGTATCGCCACGTCCACGATATTGGTGTCGCTGTCGAAATGGACGTCCCAAACCTGCTCGGCGATCAGCGTCCGCGACAGCACTTCCGCAGGCCGTTGCAGGAACAGCGACAGCAAGGCGAACTCCTTGGGCGACAAATCCAGCCGTTGGCCGTTACGAAACGCCTTGTGCCGAATGGGATCGAGCGCAAGATCGGCTAAAGCCAAATGTTCCGCTTGCCGTGCGGGGCCGCGCCGGAGAATCGAGCGAATCCGCGCCAGCAACTCGACGAAGGCGAAAGGCTTGACCAGATAGTCGTCGGCGCCCAGTTCCAGGCCTTTTACCCGGTCGTCGATAGCATCGCGCGCCGTCAAAAACAGCACCGGGGTCTGCTTGCCGCCGCGTCGCAGCTCTTTGAGCACAGACCAGCCATCGCGCAACGGCACCATCACATCGAGAATGATCAGGTCGTAAGCGATTGTCGTAGCGAGCAGCAAGCCCTCTTCGCCGTCAATGCCGACATCGACGATAAAGCCTTGCTCGGTCAGCCCTTTGTGCAAATAGGCGGCGGTTTTCTTTTCGTCTTCGACAATCAGGATGCGCATGGTTGGACGCTGTTGATGATGCCAAATACGGCAGGTGTCGTCGGGGGCTTCTTGTTAATGCGGGTTTTCATGTTGACTTGCAATGCAACGGCGATACCCAAACACGCAGCAACAACGCGGCGAACAAAGCGCAGCCCGCGGAAAATCCGAAAGCGGCCAGCGGACTTGTTGCTTGCCACAGCCAGCCGAAGATGATCGAGGCCGGCAGCAACATGATGCCGGCCGTCAGGTTAAACCAGCCGTAGGCCGTGCCCAATACTTCGTTCGATACCATGTCAGCAACCAGCGCTTTTTCGGCGCCTTCGGTTGCGGCCATGAATAATCCATAAAAGGCGAACAACGGCCATACCAGCAAGGGCTGGCCGTTGAGCCCGAGCAACAGGTAAAACACACTATAAACCACCCAGCCGCCGACGATCAGTCGGACGCGTCCCACTTTGTCGGACAGAGCGGACAATGGCGCGGAAAACAGCGCCGCAGTCAATGACACCAGCGCCCACAGCAGCGGCACCTGATATTCGGGCAAGCCCATGTCTTTCGCCCGCAGCAGCAGGAACATGTTGGAGGCGTTGCCCAGCGTGAACAGCGCCACTACCAGCAGATAACGCTTGAACGGCGCGGGCAGCGCTTTGACGCTCCAGCTGAAACGCTGGGTAGGCGTGTCGATGTCGCGTTTAGGCTCCTTTACGGATAAAGCCAGGAGCACCGCTATAACGCCGCCCAAGGAAGCCCAAAGGAAAACGTCTTTCAACGGTACATGCTCGACCAGCAACCAGGCCGCCAGCAGCGGTCCGACGACGGCACCGGCGTTGTCCATAGCCCGATGCAAGCCGAAAGCCAGTCCGCGATGTGCCTTGGTTACCGTCAGAGCCAGCAGCGCATCCCGAGGCGAAGTGCGCAAGCCTTTGCCCACCCGGTCTGCAAAGCGCAGCACCAAAACCATCGGCCAGGCTGTGGTAAAAGCCAGTAGCGGGCGAGCGACGGCCGCCACGGTATAGCCGCCGACCACCCAATGCTTGGTGGATTGCAAACGATCCGACATCACGCCGGAAAACAGCTTTAACAGGCTGCCTGTCGCCTCGGCGATGCCCTCGATCAGACCCAAGGCTTTGGGGCCTGCCATCAGCACCGAGGCGAGATAAATGGGCACCAGAGGATAGACCAGCTCGCTGGCGGCATCGTTGAAAAAACTGACCAGACCAAGCAGCCAGACGGTGCGTGGTAATGCGAAAAGAGGCTTTAACATTGACTCAGCATCTTGGACTTAATGGCGGTGCTGTACGGACGCGGTTGCGGCCAATGAGCATGCGTGATTGGTTGTCCCTTGTTCAACTTGCAAGGTGCTGTGATGGACGGAATACTGTTCTTTCAGTGTTTGCGCGATGTCATCCATGAATGCATCGCCAGGGTAGCCGCCGGGCATGACCAAATGAACCGTTAACGCAGTTTCGGTGGTGCTCAAGCCCCAAATATGTAAATCATGAACGTCCGTTACACCGACCAATTGACGCAGGTACAGGTCGATTGCAGGCGCATTTATCTGCCCGGGCACGGCGCTCAAGGCCAATTGCAGCGCATCACGCAGCAAGCTCCAAGTGCCTATCACGATCACGACCACAATCGCTAAACTGATGGCCGGGTCGAGCCAATACCAGCCGAAATGAAACATTGCCAGACCGGTTAGTACCACGGCGAGCGATACGGCAGTATCCGCCACCATGTGCAGGTAAGCGCCTCGAATATTCAAATCATCCTTGCTGCCCCGCCTCAACAGCCACGCGGACAGCCCATTGATGACGATTCCAATCGCCGCGACACTCGATACCGTTAGACTGGCTACCGCAGGTGGTTGTGCAAAGCGTTGACTGGCTTCCAATGCAATAGCCCCGCATGCCACCAAGAGTAATGTGGCGTTAGCGAGTGCCGCCAGAATGGACGTGCTGCGCAGTCCGTAGGTATAGCGTTGACTCGGTTGCCTGCGCGCCAACATAACCGCACCCCATGCCAACAGCAGGCAGAGCACGTCGGATGCATTATGCCCCGCATCGGCCATTAATGCCGTGGAGTTGGCGATGAAGCCATAGGCGAACTCAATCGCTACAAAGACCAGATTCAGCAATATGGTGAATATGAAAGTACGCCCTTGGTTGTTCCCTGAGTTATTCTCTGAGTTATTCAAGGTGCCGTGGTGATGGTGTCCGGAATGATCGTGTTTGTGATGATGTGCCATTACTTATAAGTCCTCGTTCGAGAAAATAACTGGTGATCTTGGAACGGCATAGCCCTTTCCCGTTTTTCGCTTAGATGTGCCCTAAACTCATACCGTATAACTTTATATTTAAATATCCGGCAGGTCGACACTACGAATTCTTTGCACCGCCGGTCGTTCCGCCTTTTAGTTTATTTTTTTCGAATGTTCGCATCACAAAATAAACCGTCGGCGTGGCGACCAGGGACAATAACACGGAAAGCGTCAGTGCTCCAATTACCGCAGTAGCCAAAGGTTTCAGCATGTCCGATCCGGCGCCGATGCCGTAAGCCAAGGGTAAAAGCCCTAAAGCCGCCGCCAGCGAAGTCATTAATACCGGTCGCAAACGCCGCCGACCCGATTCTACCAGCGCATTTTCCAGAGTGACACCCTGCGACTCGAACCGGTGTACCGAATCCAGCATCAGGATACCGTTTTTCGCCACCACGCCGATACCGATGATCGCGCCCAGTAATGCAACAATATTGACCGAAGTGCCGGTCAGGTACCAGGCTAGGACGGTACCGCACAAGGCCAGCACGGAACCGAACACAATGGCGATGGGTTCGTAAAATGAGCCGAACTCGACCAGCAACACGGTAAACACCAGGAAGATGGAGGCCAACAGCACCACCAGCAAGTTATGGAAAGACTCCTGCTGTTGCTGATAGAGTCCGCCGAATTCCAACACGCCCGGCGGCAGGGTTTGGTCCCGGCCGAGTTTGGCCTTGATTTCGGCTATGGCGCTGCCGAGGTCGCGGTTTTCCAGCCGGGCGGACACCGCCACCAGTTGCCGCAGGTCTTCGCGGTGCAGTTCCAATTGTCCCGGTTCGGTAACCACGTCCGCCACTTGCGATAGTTTTACGGTCCTGCCGTCCAAAGACCGTAGCGGCAGTTCGCGCAGGCTGGCGATCTGGCCGGTCGTATCGGTGTTCATCCTGACGCGGATGTTAACGATCCGGTCGCCTTCCAGGACATGGGAGGCTTTTTGCCCGAGCATGGCCGTGCCGACCGCCAAGGCCACATCGTTGACGGTCAGGCCGAAGCGTTGCGCATCGCTGTCGCGCACGTGCAGGCTCAATGAAGGGCCGGTGGTTTCCAGGCCGTCGAAAGTATCGACGATGCCGTCGATTTTCTTAAGTTCGGCTTCGATTTGCGGCGCTTTTTGCTTGAGCCATTCGACATCGGTGGAGAAAAGCTTGATCTCGATAGGCCGGGGCGACCAGGTCAGATCGCCGATCAGGTCGTTAAGAATGCCTGCAAACTCCCACTCGATTCCGGGTACGGCAACATGAAGCTGCTTGCGCAGATCGGCAACGACCTCGTCGGTTTTCCGTTGCCGGTCCGGTTTTAATTTGACCAAAAAATCGCCCATGTGCGCTTGCGAAATACCCAAGGCCAGCCGCGCGCCGGTGCGCCGCGAATAGCTTTCCAGCTCCGTCATGGCGCGCAGGAGGGTTTCGGCCTGGCGCAATTGCCGGTCGGTTTCTGCCAAGCTGGTGCCCCACGGCGCGCGGTAATCGAGCACAAAGCCGCCTTCATCCATAAACGGCAGGAATTCGCTTTCCAGTCGTCCGTACAGCCAGACTCCCAACGCCAAAATCAGCACGCAGCCGGTCAGAACTTTTCCGGCCTGTTTGAGCGCCGTGCGCAGCACCTTTTCGTAGTTTTGAATCAGGCGTTCAAGCCAATTTGCTTTAGCACCGGCCGGTGACTGCCTGTCAGTCGGCATCCACCAAGCTGCGAGCGACGGAATCAGCGTGACGGCCAGCACCAGCGAGGTCAGCAGCGACACCACCATCGTCAAGGCCAAAGCCCGGAAAAAACAGCCTGCAACACCATCCAGAAACGCCAGCGGTATGAACACTACCACCGGCGTCAGCGTCGAAGCCAGCAACGGCCGGAAAATGTCCGCCAAGGCCTGCTGTACCGCCGCCAGGCGTTGTTCGCCTGCGGTAATTTTGGTATGAACGGCTTCCACCACCACAATGGCGTCATCGATAATCAGGCCGATGGCCGCAGCAATGCCGCCCAGCGTCATTAAGTTAAAACCCAGTCCCATGATGCGTAGCATCAGCAGGGTGACCAAAACCGTGGCTGGAATCACCAAAGCGGCAATCAAAGTGGCTCCACAATTTTTCAGGAACACGTAAAGTATGACGACGGAAAGTATCAGCCCCAAAAGAATGGCCTCCCAAACGCTCCGGATGGAGTCGCCCACCAGCAGCGATTGGTCGTAGAAAACCGACGCCTGCATACCCGGCGGCAAGGCTTTTTTTAGCGATTCCAGTTCCTGTTTCAGTTGCCTGGCGATGTCGAGGGTGCTGCCGTCCGGCTGGCTGTAGACATTGAGCAGGACGGCATTAACGCCGTTCGCGGTGACGATGTTGAAGGCCGGTTCCTGGCTGCGCTCAACCCGTGCAAAATCCTTGATGCGGATCGGATGAGCGCCGCTTGCAACCGCTTGTACGGCCCCGGCAAGCGGCGTGTTGCCGGTAACCGAGACGGTCAGGTTTTCTATGTCTTCGACAGTATGAACGCGACCGTCCACCACCGTCAGGTAGAGTTTGTAATCTTCCTCCAGCATGCCGGTCGGTGCGATCAGGTTGTTCCTGACCAATGCATCGGTGACTTGAGCTAAACTCAGATTCACGGCCTGCAAGCGTAACGGATCGACAATAACGTGATATTCCGGCGCTCGTCCGCCGACAATGCCGGTGCGGGCCACGCCGGGTATGCGCAGCAAGCGAGGGCCAATCGTGTAACGCGCCGTTTCCCATAGCTCGGTCAGCGAATGCGCGGGGCCGGTAAGGCTCAGGCCGACCACCGGAAAGGCGGCAAAAGTGAGCCGCCAAACCGCCGAGCTTGCGGTCGCCGGTAGCGTTTTTTGCACGACCGCGAGCCGACCCTGCACGAACAGCTCGGCCTGCACCATATCCGTTTGCCAGGTGAAAAATACGTTGATTTCCGCCGAGCCGCGCCCGGTTTTCGAACGCACGGTGCGCACGCCGGGAATGTCTTTCATGGCTTCCTCGACCGGGCGGGTGATGGTCGCCATCATCTCGTTGGCGGGCATCACGCCGTTGTCGATCAGGATGACTACCCGCGGGAAATTGGTCTGGGGGAAGATTGATGAAGGCATGCCGAGTGCTGCGTAGGCCCCGGCCAGGCACAGTGCGACACAAAGGAAGGCAATGACCAGGCCGTGGCGAGTCGCAAAGGAGCCGAGGGCAGAGCTACGCATTATTTCAGCACCCGGATGCGCGTCTCAGGCGGCAGGCCGTAAACGCCTTGGGTCACGATAGTCATGCCTTCCTGCAAGCCCTCGCCCGATATTTCGATCAGATTGCCGTCGCGCAAACCCGGCTTGATGATCTTTTGCTTGGCGTTGTCGCCGTCAACCACGGCAATCAGGCTGACTCCGTCCCTGGTCGCTACGCTTTCGACAGGAACCGCCAAGCGCTCAGGACGCTCTTCGACGACGATGCGCACCTTGACGAATTGGCCGGGCCGGAAGCCGGAGGCCTTGCTTAGAGTGGCTCGAACCAATACGGTATCGGTGAGCGGATCGACCTGAGCGCCGATAAAATCCAGTTTTCCCTGTTGAATCGGGTCGCTCCCTGCCGAGTCGATGGTGATTTCCGCCGCTTGTCCCAAACGAAGCGCAAAGGCTTCCGGGCTGGGCACATGGATAGCAATGTCCAGGCGATCCAGGTCAACCAAGTCCGCTAATACCGTAGACGAGCTCACCGCCTCGCCGACTTTGAAATGGATGGCCGCCACAGTACCGGACAAAGGCGCCTTGATCTGCAATAACTCGCGTTGGGTCTTGGCGTTGAGTAAATCCTGGCGGGCGGTTTGCAGCAGTAGTTCCGCTTCGTCATAAAGCTTGCGCGAGATGTTATCGGTAACATTCAGTTGCTGTTTGCGCGCAAAATTCTTTTGCGCGAATTCGACGGCCACTTCGGCTTTGGCAATCAGCGCGTCGGCGCTACGCGTATCCAGCTCGAATAATAAGGCTCCTTTTTTTACTTGTTGGCCTTCCTCGCAGTGGCTTTGCGTGAGGATGCCCGCCACCGGCGCGGCGATTTTCGATCCGGCCGCCGGTTTGCCACCGGTCGCAGGTTCCGGTTCGACCGTGCCGAAAGCCATGACATAGCGATGCAAAGAGGCCTTGGCGATTTTGCCTGTCTGCACGGCCACTTCGGTGGCAAGCTCCGGCTCATCAGCCGAAACAGCCGGGTTACTCCAGATGATGCAGGCGGTTAGTATTGCGATTTTGTAACTTTTCATTAATTACAGGTAAATCCACAAAAAAAATCGTTTAGAAAATTAAAAGATTATCACCACGAAGACACGAAGAGTACGAAGTTCTATTTCTTCGTGCTCTTCGTGTCTTCGTGGTGAACCGGTTTGATCTGATGCCGCCTGTAGGTAATGGGAAGCTACCGCGATTTTCAGCCAATAAGCCGATTTCATTGGGGCGTTTTCCTTAGTGCGGAATCGGAGATTAATGTCGCAGTGAGCGTGGAGGCAATGGGATAGCGCAAGGTGTCTTCCAACGCATTGAGTGCTTGTTGGGCCTCGACCAGCACATCCAGCCGGGCACGTTCGGCGGCAGCGCGTTCCAGTTTCGCACCGAGCAGAGCCAGACGGTCGGTTTCCCCCGCTTGAAACAGGGCTTGGGCTGATTGCAGGTTCTCTTGCTGAAGTCGCATTTGCTTTTCAGCGTCGGCCCATTTGGCGAGTACCGCGCCCAAGCCTGCATGAGTGCGGTCAATGTCACCGAGGATGCGCATTTGTAAGGCTTCGAAACGAACAGCAAGCTCACGCCGTTTAGCCTCGGCTTCGGCAATGGGGCCTTGATTTTGATGTAATATCGGCAATTGCATGGTTGCGCCTAAAGCCCAGCGATGCTCGCCCATTTCCCAGGCATAACCGGGATTGGCCTGGATGTTGGGATACTGGTTGGCGATTTCGAGTTGCAGGGCGGATTGAGCTGCTGCGTAATCGGCCAATGCTGCCAATACATCGGGACGCTTCTGCAAGGCCGTTTCTCTTAATTGGCCGACTGGAATGAGGTCTAAATCAGGTAGCTGGGCAAGCTTGCTAAAATCGAACTCAATTCCTGTCAAGGCATCAACCGGCACACCGACAGCGGTGGCGAGCAACACCCGACTTTCCGCGCCTCTTTTTTGCGCCGCGCTGACATTGAGTTGCAGTTGGTTCAATGCGAGATGCGAACGAATGACTTCGAGCCGGGTAATTTCGCCTACTGTCATTTGTTGTTCCAGCCGTTTGGTCATCGCCTGTTGAATAGTCAGTTGCTGTTGCAACAGATGCTCGGCTTCCTGCGCGGCATAAACTTCCAGCATAGCCAGGCGTAACCGCCCGCGTACCAGCCAAGCGGTATCTGCCACCCGCAAGCGCGCCGCGTCGCTGAGGTGCTCGGTTTTAGCTATACGAAAACCGCGTTTCCCGGCGGTTTCGATCGGAATGCTGATGGCGCTGGCCGCTATCCAGGGGACGGCTGCTGTCGCCAGATTACGCACCCAGGTCGGTGTGACCGTGATGCTGGGATTGGGGCGTTGACCTGCCGTCGTGATTGCGGCATCCATCGTTTCAGCTTGGGCGCGGGCCAGAGCGAGATCGGGATGGTAGTAAATAGCCGCCAGCGTTAGCCGGTCAATATCCCAGGCTTTGGGAGGCTGTCCGGTTTTGTTTGCGAGCACGCTATCGATATAGTCCCTCAGTCCAGCGCTAGACAGCGCGCGGGTTTCGATGCGAGCCGCAGAGTCGGCGGGATTTAGCGGATGATCGTCAAAGCGAGCGCAACCGGTGAGCGAAAGGCTCAACAAGGTAAGGAGGAGTGTCGGATGGATGAGTCGTTGCATGTTTGGAATGTTAACAGTCCATTCCAAACAGCTGCATGACAAGCAGATTACAATCTTGTCAGAATTGAAAGGTTATCTGTCAAAATGAACGAAGTCATGCAGGGTAGGCTGCGCATGCCATTTTCATGAGCGAAAAAACAGGCGGTAGCATTCTAGGCTGCCGGGAAGCCCATTATTCAGATTATGTTTTCCCCTTGTCCTGTTTCGGTTCGGCCTTTTTAACGCGGATTTTGTTGCCCGCGACATCCTTGTCGTTGAGGATATTCATTGCCGCCTTGGCCTCGCCTTGCTTGGGCATCTCAACAAAGCCAAAACCCTTGCTGTCGCCGGTTTCGTTATCCATTACCAGGGTGCAGGACTGCACGGTGCCGTGGGCTTCGAACATAGCCCGAAGCTCTGCTTCTGTTGTGGTGCGGGCTAGATTGCGTATCAGTAGTTTCATAGGATTGCGTAAGTAGCTAATTAATAGAGGTAGTCATGTAGTGTACGCTATGCGTGCCCTTTCAATATAAACTTAACTAGGGCACACGCAACGTATAGGCTTTTTACGGCCTTGTTAGGAAAAATAACCCACCCAATATGCGATGCCGGTACCTAAGAATAGACATGAAAGATAGTCAGCCGGCAATACCGGTAAAAAGCTGATGCGAAAAAATCATGAAGGTACAAAGCATCGCAGCTCCTCGCATCCCATGATCATTTATGCTTCAACAGCCAAGCGTGGCTAGAAACAACCATACGCCAGATTGGTTGACGTTTACGTTGTAGATTTTTACTTTTTGAGCAAATTGTTCTGATTTTCTCTCAAACTCATTGTATTTAGGCATAGGGGCCTTCGTACAGGTAACGCTTGAATTCACCGGATTACATGCAGTTTGCAACCCGATATTAATTCGTTCTCAGCAAGCTCGGTTCTTAAACAACCCGATCAGGGAGATGGTCCCCGGCGAAGAATGCGGCCAGGTTGGCTAACACTTTTTCGCCCATGGCTGTGCGCGTCCCTAAGGTGGCGCTGCCCAAATGCGGCAGCAGCGATACATTATCGAGGGTCAGGAAGCCTTCGTGGACATTAGGTTCCCCTTCATAAACATCAAGACCTGCTCCGGCAATCCGTTTGTTTTTGAGCGCTTCAATCAGCGCGGCGCTATCAACCACATCGCCTCGGGCGGTGTTGATTAAGTGCGCGGACGGTTTCATCAGGTTGAGCATGTCGGCATTGATTAAATGCCGGGTTGCCTCGCCGCCGGGGCAGTGCAACGACACGTAGTCGGCTACTTGCAGCAGCTCTTCTATGGACTCGCAACGGGTCGCGTTAAGGTCGTCGGTGACATATTCGTCGGCCGGGCTGGGTTTGAAATAGACGATTTTCATACCGAAGCCGTGATGGGCCTTTTTGGCCATAGCCTGTGCGATACGGCCGAAGCCGATCAGGCCTAAGGTTGCGCCGGTTACATCGCTGCTCAGCATGTGCGTCGGGCACCAGCCTTGCCATTGTTTGGCGCGAACCAGACGGTCGCCTTCTGCGCCACGCCGCGCGGACATTAGCAACAAGGTCATCGCAATATCGGCGGTGCTGTGCGTCAACACGCCGGGGGTGTTGCTCACAACCAGGCCTTGCGCCTTGGCGGCGTTAATGTCGATATGGTTGTAGCCGACGCCGAAGTTGCCGAGGATTTTGCAGCGTTTGTTGTCGACGTTGATCACGTCGGCAGGGAATGAATCGCAAACGGTAGGACAAACGGCGTCGTAATTTTGCAGTGCGGATTTGAATTCGTCTGCGCTTAAAGGCCGGTCATCTTCGTTTAAAGTGACGTCGTAAAGGGCTTTGAGTTTGGCTTCGACTGAGGCTGGCCACTTGCGGGTAACAAAGACTTTGGGTTTGCTCATGGGTTATCCCCTCATTGGCGTGTGGTAGATGAAGATATATCACCACGAAGACACGAAGAGCACGAAGAAAAAAACAGAATGAAAATTACTAATTAAATATACAGGCTTTCTGTTTAAAACATAACGCCATGATAGAAAACGAAATAAAAGCTTCGTGTTCTCGGCAATTGCTTCTGCATTGCTCTACCTCCTGCATCCATGCAGTCGTTCGTGCCTTCGTGGTGAATTTTTTACTTTAAGTTGGCGTGCGGGGCGTGTTGCACACGCCCCTGCGATGTTATTGAGCTGTTGAACGATAGTATTCAATTGCCGCAGCAACGCCGACGCCCGGCTTGAAATCAAAACCATTGTCCAACATCGCCATTTCAACGCCTGCGATAGCGCCCAGCATCGAAACGTCGTTCATATCGCCGACATGGCCGATACGGAAAGCTTTACCGGCCAATTCGGATAAACCGGCGCCTAAAGAAATGTCGTACCGGCTAAAAGCGGTGCTGATTACATCTCTGGCATCTTTGTCCGCAGGGACAATAATCGCAGTCACGGTGTCCGATGCGAAACCGGGTTGAGCGCAGGTTGTTAATCCCCAAGCGGCAACGGCTTTACGAACGCCTTCGGCCAAACGGTGGTGACGGGCATAAACATTTTCCAAGCCCTCTTCCTGCAACAAGTCTAACGCTTTGCGCAAGCCGTATAGAATAGGCAGTGCCGGTGTGTAAGGCGTGTAGCCGTCCTTGTTGGTGTTCATCTGGTCTTTTAAGTCCAGAAAGCAACGCGGATAGGTTGATGTTTCAACGGCTGCTAAGGCTTTCTGGCTGAATGCCAGGAACGCACCGCCGGCGGGCATCATAAAGCCTTTTTGCGAGCCGCTGATGGCTCCGTCAACGCCCCATTCGTCCATGCGAAAGTCGAGACTTGCAATAGAGCTGACGCCGTCAACGAATAACAGTGCAGGGTGATTGGCCGCGTTCAGGGCTTTACGAACGCCGCCGATGTCGCTGGTAACGCCGGTAGCGGTTTCGTTATGCGTCGCTAAAACAGCCTTGATTTCGTGGTTGGTGTCTTCTTTTAGACGCGCTTCCATTCTGTCCAAAGGAATGCCTTTGCCCCAGACTTCTTGATGAATTTCGACGTCGAAGCCCAGGCGTTTCGCCATTTCAGCCCATAAATGGCTGAATTGACCGAAGCGATAGATTAAAACCTTGTCGCCTGGATTTAAGGTGTTGGTCAACGCAACTTCCCAGCCTGCGGTGCCGGTCGCGGGGAAAATAAAGGCTTGTCCGGTTTCTGTTTTAAAGATTTTTTTCAGATCTTGTAAAAGAGGTGTCAGCAGTTTTGGGAACACAGGAGAGCGGTGGTCTTCCATGTTGACATGCATAGCGTTAAGAATTTCATTTGGCACATTGGTAGGGCCAGGAATATATAGGTGGTTACGACCAGCCATTGCATTGCCTCTTTGTAGTGGTTGAGTGATTAAAATGCAGCTTGGGCATTGAAAAAGCTAATGTCCAAAAACTGGCAATAATGACATAGCCGTTAAAAATCGGCAAGGTTAGATTAGGGCTTGAGTTGGGAAATAAGCTTTAAAAATTGACTTTGAGACCTCTGAAAGTAAAATGTGCGGTTGATTTAAGATCGGCTTAAGCCGCGTATGTCGGGATTGCCTAGCGTAACCGACACTGGCAATGGTAGCCGAAAAATGTCGGGTTATGCCAACCTGAACGGATTTACAACATTGAAATTAGGAAAGCACAAATGAGCCACACCTTATATGCAGCGTCAGTTCAACGAGTTCAACGCTGTGAATTAGCCGTTCCGGGTTCTAGCCCTGAAATGTTTGAAAAAGCGATGAGAAGTGGCGCTGATTTTATTTTTCTGGATCTTGAGGATGCGGTAGCGCCCGATGACAAGTTGCAAGCCAGAAAGAACATTATTGAAGCGATTAACGACCTGGACTGGAAAGGACACGGCGTCACCATTTCAGTGCGCATCAACGGTCTGGATACCCAGTACATGGTGCGTGACGTGGTGGACCTGGTCGAGCAGTGCGGCGCAAAGCTGGACACGGTTTTGATTCCTAAAGTGGGCGTTTATGCCGATGTTTATATGGTTGAAGCGATGCTGAACCAGCTGGAAATGCAGCAAGGCCTGAAAAACAAGATCGGCATTGAAGCCTTGATTGAAACGGCATTGGGCATGGCGAATGTTGAAGACATTGCACGCAATGGCGCATCGGGTCGCCTTGAGGCCTTGCATTTCGGTGTGGCGGATTACGCCGCAAGCAACCGTGCCAGAACCACTAACATCGGCGGTTTAAATCCTGATTATCCCGGAGACCAATGGCATTTTGCGATCAGCCGGATGACGGTTGCGTGCCGAGCTTACGGCTTGCGTCCTATTGACGGTCCTTTTGGCGATATTAAAGATCCCGAAGGCTACAAAATGGCCGGAAGACGGGCGGCGGCTTTAGGCTGTGAGGGCAAATGGGCGATACATCCGTCACAAGTGGAATTAGCCAACGAAATATTTACCCCGCCTGCGTCTGAAGTTGATAAGGCAAAACGCATACTGGCTGCTTTGAAGGAAGCGGCGGCGCAAGGTAAAGGCGCGGCAGCATTGGATGGCCGATTAATCGATGCCGCATCGGAAAAAATGGCCAATAACGTGGTCAGGGCTGCCGAAGCTATTGCAGCAAAAAAATAAACAATTTTGTAGATCGGGTTTGCTCTAGGACACAAGAGGGCAAGGTAATCCGACAATCGAAGCCGAAAATGCCGGGTTAAGTTGCGTTAACCCGGCCTACACAACACACAAATAGGAGATGCTGTGGATATTCATGAGTATCAGGCGAAAGAAATTTTAAGCGGTTACGGCGTTAAAATCGCCGAAGGCGGCATGGCCTACAGCCCCGAAGAAGCCGTGCAACGCGCCAGAGATATTGGCGGGCACATTTGGGCGGTCAAAGCGCAGATTCATTCCGGCGCGCGCGGCAAAGCGGGCGGCATTAAAATCTGCAAGACCCACGATGAAGTTGAAGCGGCGGCGGAAGCGTTATTAGGCAAAAGACTGGTCACTCATCAAACCGGTCCTGCCGGTAAAGTGTGCGGCAGATTGTATGTCGAAGCAGGAACCGACATCGTCAAGGAAATGTATTTCTGTTTTCTGGTTGACCGCAGCTCGGAGCGCATTGTGATGGTTGGTTCCGCTCAAGGCGGCATGGAAATCGAGGAATTGGCCGAAAACAATCCCGATGCCATTACCAAAATTTACATCGAACCTGCCGTAGGTCTACAGGATTATCAGGCGCGTGAAATGGCCTTTGCCTTGGGCCTGGAGCCTGAGTTATTGAGCCATGCGGTTAAAACCATCAGGGGCTGTTATCGCGCCCTGCGTGAGCTTGATGTCAGTATGCTGGAAATCAACCCGCTGGTGGTTACCCGCAGCAACGAGTTGGTCGCTTTGGATGCCAAAATGGGCTTTGATGACAACGCATTGTTTCGTCAGCAAAAAATATCCGAATTGCGCGACAAAACCCAGGAAGATCCCCGCGAAATGGCGGCTGCCGACCGCGGCTTAAGCTATGTCGGCCTGGATGGCGACATCGGCTGCATGATTAACGGCGCCGGTTTGGCGATGGCGACCATGGACATGATTAAACTGGCCGGCGGCGAGCCTGCCAATTTCCTCGACGTAGGCGGCGGCGCATCGGCCGAACGCACCGAAAAAGCCTTTCGTTTGGTGTTGGCCGACAAGGGCGTCAAAGCCATGCTGGTTAATATTTTTGCCGGTATCAATCGTTGCGACTGGATTGCCGAAGGCGTTGTTGAAGCGGTCAAGAAAATCGATATGAAAATACCGTTGATCGTCAGATTGTCAGGTACCAATGTTGAAGAAGGCCGCCGGATTATCGCAGAAAGCGGTTTGCCTATTATTACCGCGGAAACCTTGGCCGAAGCGGCTGAAAAAGCGGTGCAAGCGCGTAATGAAGCGGTTGCAAAAGAAGCGGCTCAGGGAGCATAAAGATGGCTATTTTAATTGACGAAACAACACGCATTATTGTCCAGGGTTTTACCGGAAAAATCGGCAGTTTTCACGCTCAGGACATGATTAACTACGGCTCTAACGTCGTCGGCGGCATCACTCCCGGCAAAGGCGGCCAAACCCATTTGGGCCTGCCGGTTTTTAATACCGTCAAAGAAGCCGTTCGCCAAGTTGGCGCAGAAGCCAGCATTATTTTTGTCCCTCCTGCCTTTGCCGCCGATTCCATCATGGAAGCCGCCGATGCAGGCATTAAATATTGTGTGGCGATTACCGACGGTATTCCTACTCAGGACATGATGACGGTTAAAAACTTCCTGCGTCGTTTTCCCGTAGAGCAACGAATGATCCTGACCGGTCCCAACTGCGCGGGCACTATCAGTCCGGGCCGCGCCATGCTGGGCATTATGCCGGGGCATATTTACATGAAGGGCAACGTCGGCATCGTCGGCCGGTCAGGCACCTTGGGCTATGAAGCGGCTGACCAGATGAAGCGTTTGGGTATCGGCATTTCGACCTCTGTCGGTATCGGCGGCGACCCGATCAACGGCAGTTCGCACCGCGATATTTTGGAAAAATTTGAAGCCGATCCGGAAACCAAAGTGGTTGTCATGATTGGAGAAATCGGTGGTCCGCAAGAAGTTGAGGCCGGTATTTTTGCCAAAGAACACATGACCAAGCCGGTAGTTGCTTATATCGCCGGATTAACGGCCCCGGAAGGCCGCCGCATGGGTCATGCCGGTGCGATTATTTCATCCGCAGGTGAAAGCGCTGCCGAAAAAGTAGCAATGCTGAAAGACTTGGGGGTCACCATCTGCCCGACACCGGCGGCCATGGGCGAAACGGTAGCGGCAGTGCTGGCCCGGTTGTAAGGAAAAGATACGAAAAGGCGAAGGGCGCAAGGTTTTTTTACCTTTTGTCTTTCGCCCTTCGCCTGCTTTTATTTTTAATACCCATAGAGCGCAAATGAAAATACTTATTCTTGGAGCCGGTGTTACCGGTTCATCGGTTGCCGGGGCGCTGGCAAGCGAGGAGAACGATATTGTCGTCGTTGATTTCAGGACGGAGTTGCTCGACGCGCTAAAAGAGCGTTTCGATATTGCCACGGTTGCCGGTAACGCGGCACATCCGAGGGTGCTCGAACAGGCCGGAGCCCGGACTGCCGATATGATTATCGCGGTTACCGACAGCGACGAGACCAATATGTTGGCGTGTGTGATCATCAATGCGCTTTACAGTCGGCCGAAAACGATTGCACGGGTGCGTGCTGTCGATTATCTGAAAAATCCGCAATTATTCGGCCCCAACGGTATTCCGGTAGATATTGTTATCAGCCCGGAACAAATCGTTATGGAAGCTATCCGTAATTTGATCGAATTCCCCGGCGTTCAGCATATTTCCGATTTTGCCGATGGGTTGGTGCGCCTTTTTTCGGTCAAGGTGGTGGCGGACGGTTCCTTAACGGGTAAAAAAATAAAAAGCCTGAAAGATCGATTGGTTGGCGGGAAAATTCGCGTGGTGGCTATTTTTCGGCAAGGTATTCCGCTGACAGTGAATGGCGAAGCCGTTATCGAAACGGGCGATGAAGTTTTTTTTGTGGCGCCTCGTGAAGAGGTGCGGCGAATATTGAAAGAGTTGAACAAACTGGAAGCTCCGATAAGGCGAATTATCATTGCCGGTGGGGGCCATGTCGGCAAGCGTTTGGCGCTGGCGCTGGAAAAAGATCATCAAGTAAAAATCATTGAAAAAGATCCCATACGAGCCAAAAAAATCTCCAATGATCTTGATCATACCGTGGTGCTTTTAGCGGATTGCGCCGATGAAGCGCTGTTGCTTGACGAGTCTATCGACAGTACTGATTTGTTTTGTGCGATTACCGAAAATGACGGCGTCAACATCGTTTCCGCCTCGTTGGCAAAAAGTTTGGGTGCGCGCAAGGCTATCTGTTTACTTAACCATGTTTCGTATAGCAAACTTTTGCCTGGAACAGGAATTGACGTTGCTGTGCTGCCCAATCAGGAGACGCTCGGTAGTATTCTAAAACATGTGCGCCGCGGTGACGTGGCGCAAGTCAGTTCGCTATGCGGCGGTACCGCTGAGGCCATCGAGGCTATTGCGCACCAAAGTAACGATTTGAATTCTGTCGTTGGGTTTCGGGTGGATTCTATTAATTTTCCTGAAGGCATTGTGATGGGAGCGTTGATTCGCAACCAGCAAGTCATTTCGATTCACCATGAGACAGTGTTTGAAGAAGGTGACCATGTGGTGATGTTTGCGATGGATAAAAAACTGGTCGTAAACATCGAGAAAAAATTCCAGCCTCTTTAATTAAGGGCAGGCAAAAGGCTAAGGGCTAAAGGCAAAAAAATCTTAGCCCCTAATCTTTCGTCTTTAGTCTTGAACCTTTCGCCTTGAATCTAATCCCATGCATGTCATCTTTACTATCATCAATATTTTCGGTTTAGTCACCATAGGGTTCAGCGGCTTAATGGCCACTTGTTGGCTGACCTCCTCCATAGCTAATGACGGCGCCACCAGTGCTTTTTATCAGGGTTCGGTGATTACCATGTTGATGGGCGCGTTGATGTTTATTCCGACGCTACGCATACCTAAAAAGGTGACGCGGCAAACAGGCTTTTTGTTGGTAGCGATTACTTGGTCGATAACGCCGGTGTTTTGCACCTTGCCGCTGATGATGTATCTACCTGAGCTTAGCTTTATCGACGCTTATTTCGAGACTGTTTCCGGCCTCACTACGACTGGCGCGACCATATTCAGCGGTATTGATCAGTTGCCTATGTCGATTAATTTGTGGAGGCATGAGGTATGCTGGATAGCTGGGATGGGCATCATCATTTTTGCGGTGGCCATTTTGCCTATTCTGGGCATCGGCGGGATGCAATTATATATTGCGGAATCGCCGGGAACGGTCAAAGAATCGGATTTGCCGCCGCGCATAGCGCAAACCGCTAAAGCATTGTGGTTGGTCTATGCGGGCATTACCTTGGCTTGTATTATTGCCTTGCGCTTGGCCGGTATGGATTGGTTTGATGCCGTTTGCCATGCCTTTTCCGCGATGAGTTTAAGCGGATTTTCCACGCATGACAGTAGTGTCGGATTTTTCAATTCCTTATCTATCGAGATGGTGTTAGTCATCTTTCAATTGCTGGCGGCGATTAATTTCGCCACTCACTTTGTGGCTCTCCGGAAACTCTCATTCAGTCCTTATGTCGATGACAGGGAGGCAAGAGCCTTTCTCGCTTTGGTGTTGGGGAGTTGTGTCATGACAGCTGCGGTGCTGTGGCATGCAGGCACCTATCCGGATTTTTTTTCCGCGTTACGCCATGCAACGTTTAATTTGGTCACCATCGCTACCGATTGCGGTTTTTCCACGCAGGACTTTAATCAGTGGCCTATTTTTGTGCCGATGTGGATGTTGTTTTTAAGTTGTGTTTCAGCTTCTTCCGGTTCCACCGGCGGCGGCATTCGGATGATTCGCACCATCATCCTGATGAAGCAGGCGCGTCTGGAGTTGTTTAAGTTCATTCACCCTTTTGCGGTTAAATCCATGAAAATCGGCGACACCGTGGTGAGTAATAAAATTGTCGCTTCTGTGACCGGATTTATTTTTCTGTATTTCATCAGCATTGTCATTCTGGTATTCATGCTGTTGTTGAGCGGCATGGATTTTATAAGCGCTTTTTCGGCGATTATTGCCTGTTTTAACAACGCAGGACCGGGTCTCAATCAGGTGGGGCCTGCAACCAATTACGCCAGTTTGAGCGATGTTCAAACGGGTGTCTGCATCTTTGCAATGCTTCTGGGGCGGGTGCAAATATTTTCCATTGTTATTTTATTTGTACCGGAATTCTGGAGAAAATAATTTACGTCAATTGTTAAGTGAGGCGGAGATTTTTGCTTTAAGGGTAGCCGTGTGAACGCTATAACGAGTTACAGTAAAGACGGTTAGATCGAGGGGGATACGACGATAAGGCGAGGCTGGTATAGTAATTTCGAGCTTGTCTTTGGCAAGCAAGTTGAAAGCTTGTAAAAACAAAAAGCCCGGCATAAGCCGGGCTTTTTGGTACTGCTAAGCGCTCTATTTACAGTTGAATAGAGCTAGAAACTTTTTGTTTAGAATCATCTGGGTTGTCGATGCAGCCAGTCAATCCAACAATCATTAATGCCATAGCTATAAGAGATAAAATTTTATTCATAAGAATATCCTCCAAAGGGGTTTCAATTATTTTTATTAATTTGCGCCGTTAAATTAAAGCACATGCATTTTATATCATGACTGGAATGATGATGCAATAATAAAAAATCAATAATCATCGGCATAATTAAAGTTCGTTGATATTGTCAGGCAGATCAAAAGAGATTCGGTTGTCAGTCCATTTTGCCGTTCCGATAGTGGTCCACGGAGATGTGAAATTTTTGTGCAGCTGATCCTGAACCCAGTAAGAAGGGGCGCTGATTTTTTTAAGCTTTATGTTGAAAACGACGTTATCAAGGTTCAAGCCGATTTTCTGTCCCCAAAAAGCAGTGACTTTCATAATAAATTTATGCAAGCGTTTGTTGTCAATGTTTGGCGTAACGGCAATGTTGGCCCACATCGAGTGAACTCGACCCCAGTTGGGAGCAAGAAGACGTCCTTGTTTATTGACAAAAGGCAGCCAATGTTCGGCGCCATTTTGGTCGGTGTAAGTGATCGCTAAAATATGATCGTACCCTGCAAAATGATCGTGCAGATAAAGCGCGTGCGGGGTAATGCCTAAGAATGTCTGTGAGATCATCAAAACAGCGTTGCTGGCTTGTGAGATGGGATTTTGAGGGCTGTCGGCATTGAGTCGGTAAATAAGCCCGTAATGGACGGAGCTGTTTAATTGCAAAACGAGTAGCGCCAGTAATATTTTTGAAAGCTTTCTGGAAAATGCCTGCGGTTTTTGTGCGGCAACACTTTCAAAAAATTGATGATAGAGAGTGGTGTCCGGCAGGGCTTGTGGTATCGGGCAAGCGGATGAGCAAGGGATGCGATTGCGCGTATCGGCAATGGAGCGGTATTTTTTTAAGGCGAATTGATGAATTCCCGGAAGGTTCAAAATAATACCGATAGGAAATAAATAACGCATTTTTATAAAGATCCGGGCATAAGTGTCAACGCCCGAATAAATGCGGTTAGTGCGATCCAGTGCGTATAAATCGGTTAAAAGTATTTCATTATTGATGGAAGCAAGTGCTGGGTAGTGTGCCGCGTGTTCCTGAGCGCTTTTAAAGTCTATGCAGCTGAATAGGTCGAAATGATTAAGGATCAGGACGGTACGATTACACAAAGGGCATAGCTGGTCATAAAATACGGTAAGAGACGGCTGCTTTGCGGTAACCAGTCGGCCAATGCAACGCCACCACTTAAAAGGGACGAGTAAAGTATAAAAGCTGAGCATCCCCAGGCCAAAAGGGTAAATATTAAAAGATAAGGTAATGCCAAGATGCAGTCCGAGGCCGACTAATAAATAGATTATGCGTAACCGGCGCTGGGTAAAAAAGAAGATAAAGGTAAATTGGAAGATTAAAATCGTGTAGCCGAGAATGTTTTGCAGTAGTGTGTTATTCAGCAAGGACGACATGTCGATGGCTGAAACATAATAAGGTTGTGTCGCGGGTAGCCAAGTACCGAGGCCATTACGCCAGTGTTCGGCAAACATTTTGTGTATGGCTGAGTCAAAGTAGAGAAAGCCGAGACAAATAGCAACGGGCAGGGTGTAGGCAAGGGTTGAAACGGTTGGTTTCGGATAGGCGCTGTAATGGGTAAAAGGGGTGCTAAGCTTATACCGAAGGTTGTCTATTGAAAATGCCCGATCTCCCGGCATAAACAGTAGGAAAAATCCCGCTCCGATCATGAATAAATCAAAGCCGCCATCAAAATCGCGTTGCATGGGGGTGAAGTTAACAAAAATAATCCAGATAATGTAATTGCAGGTCATTGCAAATTGGTAGCGGTAACCAACCACAATAAAAGCGGCAATAACGCCCCAAAGGCACAAGAAAAAAGGAATCATCGGGAATTCGACATCTATATAGGGAATAGGGTCGAAAATTAAATGATTAAAATACAGCAGGAAAATAATTTCCTGTAGAGTGATTAGACCGTAAAAAATCCGGAATAAGCCTATGCCAGTAGCAGGAGCCTGCTTGGAATGAAGTTCTAGAATTTTGCTGGATATAAGTTTATACATTTCATGATTCGAAAAATCGAGAGGATGTATAAATTATATAAGAAATGTGGGGTTTATGTATTGAAATGTGCAGACAAAACAAAGGCCGCACTCAACTCGTAAAGAGTTGAAGTGAGCGGCCTAAGTTAAGATTAAATCGGTAAACGACTTATTTTTCGTCGTCTGGGTGCTCGGCGAATACCCACTTTACGAGGAAGTAGCCAGCAGCTATAACTACAACCGCGCCGACCATACCAGCTGGTTCTTTTAACATTTCGGTGATATCTAAGATCGCTCCCATGGGATGTCCTACCTATAATTTTGTATTTTTAGAAATATTGCTAAGTACATAGCAAACGGAATGAGCATAATACTTTAGGGAAAGTTAAAGTCAAGGCTTATTGTTGTGTGTTTTTGTCGATGAGATGTAACTATTGTTTCCGGTTGAAATTTATTGCTCGATAGCCAGTGTGGTATAGTTTAAAATCTGTTTTTGAGTGCTGATACATTTTGAGATAAGGAATTATGATGAATAGATGCGTTAAAATATTACCACTGGTCGCAATTTTCTTTACGTTATCGGCGAATGCTGACGTTCAACTAAAAGATAATTCTGAAATTTTAGGGAAATGGAATCTTCATGATGAAGCGGTTTCGTTAACGAGTCCCAAAAAAGCGGTGACTCAGGAATGGGAGTTCAAGGCGGATGGAACTCTTATTTCATCTGCATCCGATGTCGCTGGGCGGATCAGCGCGTTAAAAATTGCGTTAAAATATTCCATCGAAAATGGAGAAATCAGAAAACAATCC
>Ga0160178_106699_pt1 | contig 48417 bp, 45 predicted proteins | sample met4sta_2_FD_108560 | JGI IMG/M metagenome (GOLD analysis project Ga0160178, IMG submission 108560) | Synthetic bacterial communities of pure cultures from sediment of Lake Washington, USA, under low oxygen conditions - MT... | ecosystem: Engineered > Modeled > Simulated communities (microbial......
AACAAGAAAAGCGGTGAGTCATCAGCCACTTTCGATTAACCGTTAATAATCGTTTGCTTAGATATTTTCGAAAAATGGGGACAGCTAGACAGGAGTCAATGCCCCCCCAAAATCGATAGGCCTTGTGTTTTCATGAAGCGTTTTGAGCAGGGAAAACACAGGCTTTAATTGATTGATTGATTGATTGATTTTTAGGCTTGTTTTGGACTCGGATGCCCAAAACAAGCTTTATCGCAAAAACTTAGCTCAGCGTTTGTCTTATCTCGCTAAACCTGCAGCACAAAAAACACTATTCCTTATTCCACGATTTTTTGTCATAGCCTAAAGAAGTTAAAGCCGCGCGCTCTGCTTCGCTTAATTTAGCCCATGAAGTTTCTTCAGAAGCCGGAGACTCGGATTCAGATCCCCAGATCCTGCCATTCCAGCCTAAAACGGCCCAAAGTTTTTTCTCATCGGCGGACAGATCGTCCCAAGTAAAGTTTCCCCAGAATTCATTGACATCCCCCGTAGGCTCACGCACGCCTGCTTTGGCTTTGGCAGCGCCTACATTAGCTTCAGAGGTGGTTATAACGACCTTTTCAACTTCAACAGGCGTAGCTGTTTTCTCAGCTAGTGCGGGCGTAACGGCAACAGCTCCCTCGACAGGTGCAGACGTAGTAGCATGCGGGTCAATATCTATCCGCTTGCCAGTACCCTCTTCTTCAAGGACGAGGCTGTTGATTTTCCATTGCCCCAATTCTTTTACCGCATCAAAATAGACAGTCCCCTTGCCTTTAGATCCCTCTACGCCAAAAGAAATAGTTGCTTTGCCACTCGGTTCTGAGGTTTCTATGTTCCCGGACGGTAAGCCTGTGGAAAAAGGCTTGCCAATTATTTCTGATGCTTGTCGGCTACTCTCAAATTGGGATTCAGCTAATTTGAAAGCGTCTGAATCCTTCATTGATGACATTAATAAAAAACAGGCCCGCAAAAGCTGCGATAAAAAACAAATAAACAATAGCTGTCCAGTAAGCCCATTTTTTCTGGACGGCCTTGAAGTGTTCAATGCTTTCCCATTCTTTATTTTGCCATGCCCATGCGCTGCCTTTAACACCAAGCACAAAGGGCATGATGAAGTTTACAAAGGGAACAAACATGAGCAAAGCTATGAACGTGTTATTGCCAATGCCCCAAATCCAGTTTAATAAAAAAGCCCCCCAGTTCCATCCGTCAATTTCTGCCGGAACTATTGCTTTTTTGCCTTGGCCTGAAGTGTTTTCCATAATGCTTTCCTGTGATATGAGTCAAATTGCCTAATATATACGATAAATAGTTAAGCCAACTTTGAAGCAGGCAAGGCAAGCTTTGGACTCCGGAAAATTCAGATGCCGGAGTTCAGGCTTGCCTTGCCGTTTAAGAATCTAAACCAACCGTCCCCACAAATCGTATTCATCCGCTTCTTCAAGCTCGACATCGACGAAGTCACCGACTTTAAGATGCGTCGCGCCATCGATAAAAACCTGCCCGTCGATTTCCGGTGCATCGGCTTTACTTCTTGCCACCGCGCCTTCTTCGACCACCTCATCGATTAACACCGTTTCGATTCGGCCTACCCGTTGCTGCAAACGCGCCGCGCTGATTTCGGCCTGATGCGCCATAAACCGTGCCAAACGTTCCTGTTTGACTTCTTCCGGCACCTGATCGGGCAAATCATTGGCGACCGCGCCTTTGACCGGCGAATAGGCAAAACAGCCGACTCTGTCCATTTGCGCTTCGCTCATAAAATCCAATAACTCTTCAAATTCCTGCTCAGTTTCACCAGGGAAGCCGACGATAAACGTACTGCGCAAGGTAATATCGGGACAGATTTCCCGCCATGCTTTGATGCGTTCCAGGTTATTCTCGCTAGCCGCCGGGCGTTTCATCAATTTCAGGATGCGGCTGTTTGCATGCTGGAACGGTATGTCCAGATAAGGCAGGATTTTGCCTTCAGCCATTAACGGGATCACCTCATCCACATGCGGATACGGATAAACGTAGTGCATCCTGACCCAGATGCCTAAATCCCCCAGCGCTTCGGCTAAATCGTAAAAACGGGTTCTAACCGAACGGCCTTTCCAGTCCCGGCTTTGATACTTCAAATCCAGACCGTAAGCGCTGGTATCCTGCGAAACCACCAGCAATTCCTTTACCCCCGCATTGGCCAGGCGTTCTGCTTCCAGCATCACGTCATCAACCGGCCTGCTGACCAGATCGCCGCGCATCGAGGGGATAATGCAGAACGTGCAGCGATGATTACAGCCCTCGGAAATCTTCAAATAGGCATAATGTCGCGGCGTCAGTTTTATGCCTTGCGGCGGCACCAAGCTGATAAACGGATCATGCGGCGGCGGCAAATGTTCATGCACAGCCGCCACAACTTCTTCCAGAGCATGCGCGCCGGTCACTTTCAAGACTTGCGGATGACGCTCCCTGATTTCGGCTTCCCTGGAACCCAAACAGCCGGTAACGATGACCTTGCCGTTTTGAGCCAGCGCCTCGCCGATGCTGTCCAGCGATTCTTCTACCGCCGCATCAATAAAACCGCAGGTATTCACCACGACCAGATCGGCGTCCTGGTAAGTCGGCGAAATGGTGTAACCCTCTGAACGAAGCTTGGTTAGAATTCTTTCGCTATCGACCAGGGCTTTGGGGCAACCCAAACTAATAAAACCAATTTGTGGAGCAGTCATTTAAATCTCAGGTAATGTTAAAGCGTGCTAGTTTATAGGACTGGCTACTCAAATAAAAATTAAAAAGCAATCACCACGAAGGCACGAAGGACACGAAGAAATAAAACTTCGCGTCCTTCGTGCCTCGGCAATAGCTCCTGCATTGCTCTACCTCCTGCGTCCATGCAGTCGTTCGTGGTGAATTAAATATTCCAATAGTTGGAGCTATTCCTTAATCGCACTCGGATGACGAATTAGCATCGACAAATCTCCCTTGCTTTTGTTCAGCCAGCCACGCACTTCGATGGTTTTCCCCAAATAGTCGTTAACATTGGGAAATAAATCCAGCCATTTGCTCTCGATACGCGCCTCAAAGGCGTCGGAAAATTCCAGGTAAATCGATTTTCGGGTCGCGCGAATATTAACCACCTTACCGACCAGACGCGTCCAGCCCTGATGTCCGGCCTCGGTAAGACTGGCAACCGGTATTACGGCATATTCAGGTCGCCCCCAAATGCCGAGTTTGGCTTGCTCCGCCTGATTCTGCGCCTTAACCAATTCATTAACGTAGTGTAAATCGGGCGGGTAAATGCTAACTGCCGCCAAACCCGCTGCAACCAGTTGCAAGTTGATATGTTCCTTTTTTTCGGTGAACAAATGCGCCAGCGTTCTGCCGTATTTGTCGGTTTTTTCCGTACCCACTTCCAGGCGAACTTTGGTGTTTTTCAGTTGGTCGGTCAGCCAGCGCTTGGCCTCGTCACCGCCCGCATCGGCCTGTTTGTCGCGGTGCTGAACCTCCGGCGTATTGATGCCCAAAAAGCGGATTTTACGCCCATCCTCCAGCACCACGGTATCGCCGTCATAAACCGTCTTGACCCGGTAAAAATCATAGCCCGGTTTTATATCGACTATTTTTGCATCGGCAACCGATCGATCGGAAAAATGCTTGCTGCCGTTCGCATCCTGCCATTCGTAGATTTCCGCGTTAGCCCAACCGGGTAAACATAATAATAAAACCAGTAAAATTCTCATGCCCTGCCCTCATCTTTATACTCAGGTGTGTTTAAGTTCGTCATTTCGGCATTAATTTAAAATAAATCACCACGAAGACACGAAGCTCGCGAAGCAAAGCTAGAATAAAAACGTCGTGTCCTTTGTATCTCGGCAACTGCTAAGTTACATGGATGTAATGAATGCAGAAAATACAGGCGCATTTTTCTGCCCTGCGTTGCTCTACCTCCTGCATAATCCACATGGATGTGGTGAATGCAGATCTCTGTCCATACAGTCGTTCGTGGTGAATTAACCTAATTACATTTCACCGTTTGGTGGATTTAAAGCAACATTAAGCTTTTGCATATCCAGTTCATTTTCCCACTTGGCGGCAACCACGGTGGCGACGCCGTTGCCGATAAGATTGGTCAATGCGCGGGCTTCTGACATGAAACGGTCTATCCCTAAGATAAGCGCAAGCCCCGCGACCGGAATGGTCGGAATAACCGAGAGCGTTGCCGCAAGGGTGACAAAGCCGCTGCCGGTTACGCCCGCGGCACCTTTCGAGGTCAACAGCAGCACCCCGAGCAGGGTCAGCTCCTGCATCATGGTCAACGGGGTATTGGTAGCCTGGGCGACGAAAATAGCGGACATGGCAAGATAAATCGAGGTGCCGTCAAGGTTGAATGAATAGCCGGTCGGAATAACCAACCCGACGACCGACTTGGAGCAGCCCATTTTTTCGAGTTTGGTCATGATACGCGGCAGCACCGATTCCGAGGACGAAGTGCCTAACACGATAAACAGCTCGTCTTTGATATAAACGATGAATTTGATGATGCTGAAACCCGCAAACCTGGCGATCAGCCCGAGCACGATAAAGATAAACAGCAGACAGGTGAGATAAAAGCTGCCCATTAAGCTCGCCAGCGGCACCAGCGAGGCGATGCCGTACTTGCCGATGGTAAATGCCATCGCGCCGAAGGCTCCGATCGGCGCCAGCTTCATGATGGTTTCCACGATGCCGAAAAGTATCTGTGAAACCTTGTTGATAAACCCAACCACTTCCGCCCCCGTCTCTTTCATGGCGGCCAGTGAAAATCCGAACAATAATGAAAACAGCAAGACCTGCAATATATCGCCCTTGGCAAAAGCATCAATTACGCTGGTAGGGATGATGTTAAGCAGGAAATCGACCGTACTTTGCGTTTTTGCCGCAGAGGTATAAGCAACGATACCTGTGGTATCCAGAGTGCTTGCATCGATATTCATGCCTGCGCCGGGTTGGATGGCATGCACCACGACCAGCCCGATGACCAGTGCCAACGTACTCACAACCTCAAAATAGAGCAGCGCCTTAATGCCGACGCGGCCTACCTTGTCCAGTTCCTGCATACCGGCAATCCCCGTCACCACGGTACAGAAAATGATCGGCGCAATAATCATTTTAATCAGCTTGATAAAACCATCACCGAGCGGCTTCATCGCGACACCGGATTCAGGATAGAAGTGGCCGAGCGCAATGCCGATGGCAATGGCGGTCAGGACTTGGAAATACAGATGTTGGTAGCGTTTTTTGGCTGCGTAAACGATTTGCACTGATAACCTTCTGTTTGATGAAGTAATATATTTTATAAAATTTAATTTCAGCTTATGGCTAATATACATTTTTACAGCATTAATCCACTGCATTTATAACGACGGCAACCCAACTTTAAAAAGAACATGCTGATTGTATGCGATATTGCATGTCCAAACGAAATCAGGCTATTTGATTTTCATTTTTGAAGGATGAGCGTAACTCAACTCGAAGACGATTGCATAAATGCGATAACACAAACCGAAGAAGACTGTTATCTGGGCTAATTCGCCCCTTGAGAATACCATCACCACATGCTGAAGGATGAATACCGACGCACTCAAAGCCGCTTGTCTTTCCCGGCGCTAGAGTACTCGGTTTAGGTAGCTGCATTGGTATCTTGCCCTGGCTTACGCAGCCGACAGGCAAAGCTACAAATGTCATGATGGCAGGAGGTTTTGCTCAAGTCGCCACTATTGCAGAAGTTGCACTCAATTTGCAAAACTTCATTCAAGAACTTGAATTGTTATCAACACGCGGAAATAAAGGAATTTTTAGTCACACAAAGCCTGCAAAAAGGCAAGTGACCAATAAATGAAGCACATACTTATGAGAGAAAATTTCGCTCAACAATCCACATGACTTTTCTTATGTAGATAGGCGAATTGACTATTAATCCAGATCGGTTAATTAGGAACTAATCTTAAGAACAGTTATAGCTTAAGATAAGCTATAAATTCAATGGGGTGAACGACGGGGCTCGAACCCGCGACAACCGGAATCACAATCCGGGACTCTACCAACTGAGCTACGCTCACCATAATATGGGATTTTCTACGAATGGTGCGCTTGTCAGGACTCGAACCTGCGACCCCCGGCTTAGAAGGCCGGTGCTCTATCCGGTTGAGCTACAAGCGCTAAATTGGTCGGGGTAGAGAGATTCGAACTCCCGACATCCTGCTCCCAAAGCAGGCGCGCTACCAAACTGCGCTATACCCCGACAATCTCCTTTTTAATGGCTTGCTTAACTTCTAACCACCCTTGAAGAGCTGTCTATGATAACGATACATCCCCACATCGTCAATACTTTTTTTCATTATCTATAAATAATTTATCAAGACAATTGCAATCGGCTCAATTTACATTGACTTACCACGTTATTAACAATGAACCTTAAGCGCCCAAAACCTGACTAACCCCGGCTGTTTATCGGCAAAATAAGAGCTGTCCCAATAATCATTAATGCTTACAACTTGGTTTTAACGATTTGATAAACTTCTTCTGCGGCCGCATCAGCGCCATTCAAAATCGTTTCCAGCTCCGCTAATTTCGCATCGGCAAAAGCTTTGTCTTTAAGCCCACCTGCATTAATGTAAACATTTAACGCTGCACTTTTTAGTGCGCCGTAAGCCGCCATGACTGCAACACCTGCATCACTAATCACCCCTATATTACCTTTTTCTGCGGCAATTCTGCTCAATGCAATGGCTTCTGCACAAGCGTTTGCGCATGCCAAAGGAACCACGGTGGCTTCCTTTAATGCTGATTGAATAGCCTCGCTACGCACTGATTTTTCTTCATCGGAATCTTTTGGTAAACCATAGGTCGTCATTAATCGATCAAAGACTTCGACGTCGGCTTTGATCATGCCTGTCAGCGTTTCACGCAATGCTTCTGACTTTTCCAGTAATGACTGCATTTCAACTTCAACTTCAGCGTACTTAGGTTTACCTATGGTCAAATTGCAAACCATACTGATTAAAGCGGCGGCTTGCGCGCCCATTACCGCTGCCGCGCTACCACCACCAGGGGTGGGTGCCTTGCTGGCCAATTCATCAATAAAGGCTTGAACTGATTTATCTTTTATTTCATTCATCGTGTAACGTCTCTTCAATGTAGTCAGCTATAGTAAAATTTTGTAAAAAGAGCAAGATCTCTCGAAATAGAAGCTTTGCCTGCATAGCAATGAAAGCCTAACCTCGAAGATATTCACAGTATAAAGAAGCATGCTTATCGCACACAGATTAAGTTAACGACATTATAACGAGCCGCAACTGAACGCTTTAACAGAACCCCACTTGAATCCACGCCATCGCGACGTTTTGAATAATCGTAATAGCACAACCCCGGCGACAACCCCGAACACCGAGACTCACGCTACATGAACCAACCGACGAAGCCGCAAAATATTTAATTCTGCGTAACAATACGCAGATAATCCCTATATGTTTGTTTATTATTATAATTGTTTAGAATACGTTATGACACAAAACCGCCAAACTCAAGATGATCAGCCCCCTCCTAGTGCTGAGTCTGTAAGCGGCCTCTGCTCATCATACGCCGCTTAACTTATTACCTCCCTGCCGCCCACACAAGGTGCAGGGAGGTTTTTTTTGCCGACCTTATGCACGGGCATAATGAGCAATGCAGCCGAAGAATACCCCTCAATACAAATCAGCTTCAATCATACTTAATATCGAAATAACCAACGTATAACCCACACATTGTTACCGGCCAAAATCTCAACGCCGCATTGCCGCTTTTATCCATACCCAGCACATCCAATAGGCAGCATATTGCCGCTCAAGTTACAAAACAAGCCTTTTACAACACCGCGACAGAACCATAAGATCAATAAGCAACTGAAATAAATATTAAATATATTTATGGCTAAATTATTGCTTAGATAATGACAGCAATTCACTTTATCAAATATATGACGGGGAACACAATGCTGACATATCAAACCAATCATGCCGAACCGCATTACAAATGCATCCCTGAACCCACAATTATAGGCAACACGTATAATAACTACACTATTGCCAATCAGGGCGACATCAGAAAAAAATTAAACCACCTGCTCAGCAAAAATATCTTGCTGTCCATAAAAGTTCCTGGAAAATTCGCAACAAGCACACTTTTAACGACGATTACCTGTATAGAAGGCGATCATATTTTTCTGGGCGGATTCCAAAACGAACGATTTAATAAAGACTTACTCATGCAAAGCACCGTAGCGGTCTCTGCTAATTTTGAAGGCATAGCCGTTAACTTTATATTAAGCGACTTTAATGGGCACGACATCGATGCCACATTCAACCTAAAAGCCCCTCTTCCCCAAAGCATGGAGTGGGTGCAACGAAGAGATGCTCGCCGAGTAAAAGTACCCATTAACATCCCCGTTAAAATTCAGTATAAAAATCAAGCCGAATATTTTAACGTAACCGATATTAGTGTTACCGGCTTATCCTATATCAATCAATTTGAAAATCAGCAACCCACAATCATTGGCGGCCTGCATACAGACTGTAACATTGTCCTGCCGGATAAAAGCATACTCCTTGCCTGCCTGGAAATAGTCAACAACATAACCATTCCCCTCAAGCACTCCAAGCAAGTAAACCGTGTTGGCTGTGAAATAAAGCAAGCCTCATACCGGCTTGATACGGCATTGCAGCGCCTTATCAATCAAATCGACTTCCATTACCAATAAAGGTTTATTTGTATTCGGCAATGCTTTTCCGCGACATTATGCAGAGCGATTGATCGAGCCGGGTGCAATATATAAGCCTTATGCCGACACAACATGACGCATGAGCAATCAAGGGAGACATGAACTAAAATCAAATATCCTGGCTAAGCATGTCAAAAATCCTAGCGGCGGCACCTTGGTTCTGCTGGACAAAAGCCTTACCCTTTTCAGCTAACGATTGCCTATATGCAGAATCCGCATATAGGGCAACAATCGCATTGATTATCTCGCTTTCATCCTGACACTGTATTGCAGCATCTCGCCGCAATACCCCTTCGGCTATTTCCTTAAAATTCGCCATGTACGGGCCAAACAAAACCGGAGTTCCGACGGCAGCAGCCTCAAGAATATTATGCCCCCCAACGGGCACCATGCTGCCGCCGACAAACGCCACATCGGAGGACGCGTAAAGCACCTTTAACTCACCCATAGTATCGGCCAGATAAACATCAACATACTGATGACAAATTTCGCCGGATGTCCGCATCACCACAGCCAACTGATTCTGTTCGCACAGTTTTTTTACCTCACCAAAACGCTCAGGGTGTCTTGGCACTATAACCAGCAATAATTCAGGAATGTTCTGCTTTATTTTTTTATAAATTTCAAGGAATATTGCCTCTTCATCTTTGTGGGTACTGGCAATCAGCCAAACAAACCGGCCACCAAACAAATCGGCTTTTAGCTGCAAACCTTGCTCAATAATTTCACTGGAAACTTCAACATCAAATTTTATATTGCCTAGCGTTTTGACTGTTTCGGTTTTAGCACCAATAGTGGCAAACCTGTTGGCATCATCCTGGGTTTGCGCTGCAATCAATTTGGCATGAGCCAAAGCAGGGTAAATAAGAGCTGGAATTTTTTGATAGCCACTTGCCGATTTTTCCGATAAGCGGGCATTGATAATGTACAAAGGAATTTCATTTTTACCGCAACAGGCAAAAAGATTAGGCCAAATCTCAGTTTCCATGATGACGGCTATTCTAGGCTTAAAACACCGTAAAAACCGACCGACTGCACAGGGTATGTCATACGGCAAATAGACATGTTCCACACTTTCTTGCATTACCGCTTTAACCCGAGCCGATCCTGTAGGTGTTGTGGTCGTAATTAATAACGTTGCGTCGGGGTACTGCCGCTGTATTTTCTTGGCTAGCGGAAATAAAGCTTCGACTTCTCCCACGGAAACCGCATGAAACCAAATAACATTCCGGGGGAATTCTTTACTATAGAGGGCGAATCGCTCGCTCCATCTGTGTCGATATGCGGGCGCTTTGATGCTTCGCCAGATCAGGCGAACCAATATGAAAGGGATTAATAGATAAAAAAGGCAGGAGTAAAAAGCTCGCATAGCCAAAAAAGTTAAGGTTTCAGGGAGGATTTTACTCACCCCCTTCAACCTCTTACCTTTTTACCTTGTACCTAAATTATTAGGCTTCAGCAGCAATTTTAATAGGCATCTTTACAACGACATCGGTATGGCAATTAATGTCGATCTGATATTCGCCGATTTGACGAATAACACCTTGAGGCAGGCGAATTTCATGCTTTTCAACTGAAACGCCTGCTTCGGTAATAGCATCAGCAATATTTTGCGTACCTATTGAACCGAATAACTTACCTTCATCGCCAGCCTTGTGAGTAATAACAACTTGCAGCTTACTCAATGCATTGGCACGCGCTTGAGCTGCACTCAGCTTTTCAGCTGCCGCTTTCTCAAGCTCTGCGCGACGCGCTTCAAATTCAGCAATTTTAGTAGCTGTTGCAGCAACAGCCTTACCGTACGGAACTAGATAGTTTCTGCCATAACCTGATTTAATGACGACTTTATCGCCCAGGTTACCCAAATTTGCTATCTTTTCAAGAAGAATAACTTCCATCTTTTATTACCTCATTATCGGATTTTATCCGGCTATTTTTTTACGCCATTAAGGCGTTTGTTGATTCGAAATTTTATTTCGTAAGTTCATCCACGCATCACTCAGCCCAACTAAAGCAACAGGCAGCATGGCATGGGGTATCAAAAACAATGTCACATAAAACATCGGCACTATAAATCGCCCCATTTTCATCGCGGCAAATACGGTATGCAACACTGCCGTTCCGATAAATGTGTACAGCACAAACAGCAAAATAGCGATATTCCACGATACCTCAGAAATCACACCGGAACTTAATGATGCAATAACTACCACTACAATACTGCCTATTGCCAACCTTGGGTGCGTATTCAATGACAAAAATTCTTGCCTGAATCCACCGGGATTATAGAGCAACGCCTGCCACCATCGCCCCAGAAACAGGCCAAACAGCAGACCAAACACTGATGCAGCGGCAACTATTCCAGTCATGTAATGGGAAAGCAAAGTCAATGTATGCTGAATATCTTCAACAGGGGCATTCGGAGGCACCATTTGCGAAAGTATATTCTTCCACATCGTTGCCAACTCGGCATTATAGAGATAAAAACCGACTACCCCCAGAACACCAATCAACACCGCAACTTCAACCGCCAGAGATAAATACCGCCCTTCCCTTAATATGATTGAAATCAACCAGACCGGAACCCACAACACCACCCCATAAAGTAATACAAACTGATAATTACCTAATAGGAAAAACCCCAATACCCCTGCCACTGCAGTTGAACATGCCAAAACGATTAAGCCCTCGATAGCCCCCCGCCTTAAAGTGACGAGAGCAACAGAGGCTGAACTTACTATACTCACCGGGGGCATGATCAGCGACACTAATGCGAGAGTGGAAGCCACTATCATGGCCTGCATCCTCCCCCGCATAATGTACTCAGCTAAAAAGCCCACTGATCGCCCAGTATATTATTTGTGAGCGTCGCAGAAAGGCAACAATGCGATAAAACGAGCGCGTTTAATTGCAACGCCTAACTGCCTTTGATACTTGGCGCTGGTTCCTGTAATGCGACTGGGGACAATTTTACCTGTTTCAGTAATGTAATCGCTCAACAAATCCAGATCCTTATAATCAATCTGTGTTCCACCTTCTGCACTGAATCGGCAGAATTTTTTTGCGTCTAATGTTACGTGCCATAATAATTCTCGTAAATCCAAGTGTTAAAAGTTTTATTCAGAAGCGCTGGTGTCAGCATCAAAGTCTTCGTCGATATCATCCAGATCAACTTCGTCATCGGCGCCTGCCGCTGCCACCGCTTCTCTGGCCGCCGCATCTTTAGCTCTTGATTCAGCCGCTTTATTTTCTTCAGCTGTTGATGTGGCAATGATAGATGCTTCAGTAATAGCTGCTTTTTGCAATAAAGTCATACTACGCAAAATGGCATCATTAAAACGAAAGCCACTTTCTAACTCTTCCAAGGTAGCCTGATCGCACTCAACATTCATCAGCACGTAATGCGCTTTATGAATTTTATTAATTGGATAAGCCAGATGTCTACGACCCCAGTCTTCCAAACGATGAATTTTACCGGATGCGGTTTCGATGGTTGATTTATAACGTTCAATCATCGCTGGGACCTGAGAACTCTGGTCAGGATGGACTAAAAAGACAATTTCATAATGTCGCATGTTTTTTCCTTTCGGTTAAGCCTTCCACCTCTGTCTTATAAAGATGGTAAAGCAAGGAGGAGCGAGATAGCCCCTAAGAACCGCGCATTATAGATGGTTTTTTAGCCATTGAAAAGTATGACGTTCAGAAACAGCATCAATCCAGACAAAACAGTTAACTATTTCGGCACAGTAAGCGCCATATTAAAACTCGACACGGTTAGCTTATGCGTAAATACTCAACAAGCCCTTGCTGACCACAGCCTGCCCGTTTGCGATTTCCTGCTCCACATCGTCAATTTCATCGACAGCAACAGCCGGCGCGCCTTGCCCCCGACCCTCAGCTGTTTGCGCAAAATTTTGCGATTGCGAACGCCCCTGATCTGACGCAGAACCTTGAGAAATATTCACCTCAGCCAAATTGAGATGCTGGGCGCTCATCATTTCTCGCAACTTGGGAATTGAAGCTTCAAGCGTTTCTCTTACAGCCGCATGCTGCGCTGTAAACACAACCGTTGCCTGATCATTGGAAACATCAACGCGAACCGATATAGGCCCCAGATGAGGTGGATTCAACCTGATTTCTGCTGACGGTATTGCCCTGCTGTTCATCCACACAATCCGCTCCCCCAGATCCTTATTCCATTCCGGATGCGATAGCGGCTTGGTCATTGCAGGAACATCTGATTTATTATCAACAACAGGCCTATTAAGCTGGGTTATATCTGCTCCAATCCGAGGCAAAGCCTTCTCCCCCTCCACACTTAAAACCTGCTGATCACCCCGTCCTGTCTTTTCAGTTTGCCCTGAATTCTCAACGTAATTTAAATTAAAACCCTGCTTATCCTGAACCGGCTGACGGAAAACCGTTTCACTTTGTAGCGCATTCTCGGGAGCTTTCGCCGATTGATTCGACTTAGCATCCCCAGCCAATGGATTTGCAAAAGACGGCAACCCACCCTCTTTAATTGCATCTGCAGGCATCAAATTATTGGCTGTTTTTGCTTGCTCCGCTTGCATTACCGGAGGGAGGGCAATAGCTACCGCCAACACCCCTTCAGCTTCGCTATTATTTTCAACAACCGCTATTTGAGCATCGCCTTCATCCTGCTTTTTATCCGATTTATCATCTCGCCGCTCCAAAACCATTTGAACAGGAACATCCATTGCAACATCTTTCACGCGTTGCTCAGGCTCGGCGACCACATCTGTCGCGTTTTGCTTGACCGGAACAGCCGCCACAACGACATTTTTCATGTTTTGCTCAGCCGGAACAGCCGATGCAACCACATTGCCCATGCTTTGCTCAGCCGGAGCAGCCATTGCAATCACATCTTTCATGTTTTGCTCAACCGCAGCAGCCTTTTCTCCAGCAGTCGTACCCATGGTAATGTATTTTAAGGTGTCAGTTACCGCAGCCAAAGCGGCCTCATGATCAACATCGTCTTTTGTTTTGTATGACGACGGCAAATCATTGCCTAATAAAGCGGCAAAATCTTGCGTATCAACTTTGGTTGCGGTTGCCGGCAAACCGGTAACAACGACACCTTGCAAACCAGCAACATCCGGTGCCTGTAACGGCAACGAATCGCCCGCTTTTATATTACTCAGCAACTCAACCTGCGCCATTAATGCGCCCGAGAAACCTTCGGAAATAACACCGCCATCAATCGAAGGCGGAGACACACTTTCAACAGTACCGCTGCTACTTGGCGCCAAAGATGATAAATTTGCACTTTCGATATTCATACTCAATTCTCCAAGGATCCCACACAGTACTAAGCATTTCCCATGCCACTTGAGTTATTTCGGCCTATCCGGGATGCCCGCTCATCCTGCTCTTGCTGCTCTCGCTTAGCCTCTTGCTTCATTTCTACCACCAAAGCTGAATCGCAAACCTTCTGCAAGCTTTGGGTTTTATGATGCAGCTCTTCCCATATTTTTCTTTTGGCGATTACTTCAGCTTCAATTGAACTCAGTATTTGTTCCTGACCCATTATCGCCTTATCGAGCTTATCAATAAACGATCTAAACTCCAGCAACTGGGCAACATTGACACCTTTAGCGCCCAACCGGTCAAATCTGTCCTGATACTCTTTCCGATAGTTTCTTAAACCTTCAACTTGCGCCTGCATGCTCTGGAGTTGTCTCTGAACGCCGCCCAGCACTTCCAAAGCGTTTTTTTCCTGATTCGCTTTAATTTCTACAATCGTTTTAATACGTTGCGATTTTTTCACTTATGTCCTTTGGTATCCCGAGGGGACTTGAAAATATTAGCCGGCGACAGCCCTGTTTACGCCCAGTAAAGTTGCCAGCTCCTGTAAACTCCGGTTTATATCGACCGGCTCATCCATATCCTGCTGCAAAAAATCTAAAATTGCCGGATTTCTTTCAATAGCCTTGTCGATCCTAGGGTCCGACCCCGGCTGATAAGCGCCGACACTGATTAAATCGCGGTTTTGTTGATAAAGTGAATACAATCGCCTTAACTCCCGCGCCATTTGCAAATGACCGGCATCAATAATATCCGGCATAACCCGACTGATTGACGCCTCTATGTCGATGGCAGGAAAATGCCCTGATTCAGCCAAGCTTCTGGACAATATGACGTGCCCATCCAGCACCCCTCTGGCCGCATCGGCAATAGGATCATTGGTATCGTCACCCTCGGCCAGGACTGTATAGAACGCGGTTATAGAGCCACCGCCGTGATCGGCATTACCGGCACGCTCCACCAAATGCGGTAATTTGGCAAAGACCGAAGGCGGATAACCCTTGGTGGCAGGCGGTTCGTCGATGGCCAGGGCAATTTCACGATGCGCCTGTGCAAATCGCGTTAATGAATCCATCAACAACAAAACATCAAGACCCTGATCACGAAAATACTCGGCAATGCTGGTTGACAATAATGCCGCATGAACCCGCATCAAAGGCGGGCAATCGGCCGGCGAAACCACCACCACCGCTCTTTTAAGCCCCTCTTCACCCAAGGTCTTCAGCACGAACTCATTAACTTCTCGTCCCCGCTCGCCAATCAGCCCAACAACAACAACATCCGCCGTGGTAAATTTAGTCATCATGCCCAACAGCACACTTTTGCCGACACCGGTGCCGGCAAACAAACCCATGCGCTGTCCACGACCCACGCTGAGTATCGAATTTATCGCCCTAACGCCGACATCAAGCGGCTCTCGTATAGGCCTTCTTGACAGCGGATTGATCGGCACGCCGTTGAGCGAAATTTGCGCATCCGTTTTGAGCGGGCCTTTGTCATCAATTGCATTGCCTGCGCCATCCAGCACGCGGCCCAGTAAACCGAAACCCACTCTAGCCAAGCTATTTTTGCCCAAGGGAATGACCCGGCAATCCGGTTCAAGCCCATGAACTTCAGCAGTCGGCATCAAAAAAATGCGTGCATCGGAAAATCCCACGACTTCCGCTTCGATCATTCTGCCGCTTTTAGTCTCAATTCGGCAGCGGGAACCGACAGCTGCGCGACAGCCCACTGCTTCCAGCGTGAGCCCTACCATACGGGAAAGCTTACCCTCGACAACAAGCTCAGGCACTTCTGCCAATCTTTCGGAATAAGGTTTTAATTTAGCCAGCCAAATCTGTGACCGATCCGCATCAAGAATCACAAACCTTTATCCTCGGCAACTGCTCCATGCGTTGCTCTACCTCCTCCATCCTTGGAGTCGTCTGCAACCGCTCCCTGCGCGACTCTATCCCCCTTAAAGTCGTTCTCCCGCTCACCGCCCAGTAGGGTTGCGATAACAGCGGCCAATCGATGCTCTACAGTCGCGTCAATGTGGGAAATCTCGGTATCAACTTTGCAGCCTCCGCGGGTAATTAACGGATCCTCAACAATGCTCCAGCTTGGCGACATCTCATCCAGGGCTAGTGTAGAACGCACCAACTCGGCATCTTCAGGATGTAAACTCAAACTAATCTTTTGCGATGCCAGCGGCAAAACATTGATTGCCTCCCGAACAACGCCAACGATTTGCCCCGGATCCAACTTGATTTCACGACGTATCAGTTGCGTTGCAATGCCTATCGCCAATTTAACCAGCTCTTTTTCCACCTCTTCATCAAGGCGTTTAAACGGCTCACTTAAAGATTCCAGAAGACTGGCCAGGGTTGCCGCCTGGCTTTGCAGCAAGTGCATATTCTCCTCGTAGCCTTTTTTTGATCCCTCGTCAAAGCCTTGCTGAAAACCGTGCATTTTGCCTTGCGCAAACGCTTCGTCATAGGCCTGCTTTTGCATGGCTTCAATTTCATCAACCGTTAAAATCGGCGTCAGCTCTTCCTCAAGCTCCACCGTCTCCGATTCCCTGGAATCCGCGCCGGAAACATCCGGCATACTCCATAATCTTAACGATTCCAGTTCGGATGCTGTGAATCGGGGCGTCTTAGATGAGTTCATCACCACCGACTCCCATTTGTATCTCGCCTGCATCCGCTAATTTCTTGGCAATAGCCAATATGTCTTTCTGCGCCAATTCCACTTCGCTTAACTTGGCGGGCGGGGAGGCCTCTAAGTCATCGCGCAGCATTTCTGCCGCCCGTTTCGACATATTGCTGAATATTTTTTCCTTGAGCTCGCTCCCTACACCGCGCAACGCCAGTAACAACTGCCCGGTTGAAACTTCGCGCAACAAGGTCTGCATACCTCTTTCGTCAATCGTAGTAAGGTCTTCAAAGGTGAACATTTTCTCCTGAATTTCCTGGGCCAGCTCAGATCGGTGCTCGGCAATTCCCGACATCACTAAATCTGCAGCGCCGCCATCCAGGAAATTTAAAATATTTGCCACTGCATCAACACCACCGATATTTGTCGATTTAACATTATCAGAGCCGGTTAGTTGTTTTTCCATGATTTGATCCAACTCAAGCAGAGCGGACGGCTGAATGCCTTTCATCGTTGCAATTCTCATCATCAAATCGGAACGCATACTTTCGGGCAAGAACATCATCACGTCCGCCGCCTGCTCACTATCCATCAAAGACATAATGGTCGCGACAATCTGGGGATGCTCCAAACGAATCATGTCGGCAATCGACCGGGTATCCATCCATTTCAGCTGCTCGATACCCTTAGTGTTACCGCCCTGTAAAATTCGATCAAGGATACTGTTTGCTTTGTCCGCGCCCAAAGCGCTGATCAATACGGTACGGATATACTCATCGGTATCCATCCCCAGGGCCGTCTGCCTTTTTACCGCGACAATAAACTCCTCAACCACTTCATCCATCATCTCGATGGAAATCTCCCCCACGCTTGCCATGGTGATGCCTAAAACCTGCACTTCTCTGGGAGACATGTGCTTTAGAACGAGCGCCGCCCTCTCCATTCCCAGCGCCAGCAACAATACAGCGGCACGATCAATTTGGGTTAGCTGTTTTTCTGCCTTAGCCATCTTTTTTAATCCATGATTTAATAACTTGCGCGACTACTTTCGAATCATCATCAACCAATCGCTTCACATATTCCAGGCGATGTTCATAACTCTGGGGCACATCCAAAAGCAGCAGATCCTGCATTTCCATTTCATTGGGCTTCGCAAAACTGACATTTTGTTGACCTGCCGGTACAGCGACAGGCGCACCTTGATCATTAAAACGAACGGATCCTCCTATCGCGATTGCCTTTTCTTGCGCCTCAGCCAAAGCCAAAGCTTTTTTCTCTTCTATGTCCCGACCGACAAGACTGCGCATGGTGGGTCGCAACACCCCGAAAAGCAGGAATAATACGGCCAACACAGCGGCAACCTGTTTCATAAGATCAAGAAACCAGCCCTGCTCCCAAACCGGTATTGCAGGCAATGCCTCAATAAGTTCGTCTATTTTGAAAGTCACATTCGTGACGGTAACCTGGTCTCCCCGGCTACTATCAAAACCTACCGCCTGCTTTACCAGATCACTAAAGCGATTAACATCTTCCTGAGAATAAGACTGCCCTTTAACTGTGCCATCGCTCTGGGGCACATGCCGATCGTCAACAACCACGGCCACGGACAATCGGCGCAATGCCCCTGTAGCCAACCGGGTATGGGTAATGGTTTTATCCAGCTCGTAATTCCGGGTTGCATTTTTTGCAGCTGAACCGGGCGCTGCAGTCGAAGTCGGCGCAGCTGCCGCGGTTGTTGCGGCCGAACCCGGCGCAGCAGGTGCTGCTGCCGGGTCCGGAGCCGTACCTGCCGGAGTAGGTTGATTTGATAACGCGCCGGGAACGCCTTGAATGGCAGACTGCGTGCTTTGCTCTTCCGATGTTTGTTCGCTTCTTAAAGCCGGCAAATCGGGATTAAACATTTCCTGGGTTCTATCAGTCTCGGTGAAATCCACATCCGCTGAAATTTGCACGCGCATCCCATCGCTCCCCACCAATGGCGACAAAATATTTTCAATTCGCCCCATCAAATGCTCTTCAATATTTTTCTTATATTCAAATTGCTTGGAGGTCAAATTACCCGCTACCGATGAGTCATTGCTATTTAACAACTGACCTTTTTGATCGACAACCGTCACTTGCTCCGCTTCCAATTGCGGAACACTGGATGCCACTAAATGAATAATCGATTCAACCTGGCCTTTATCCAGCGATCTGCCTTGATATAAATTGACGATGACGGAAGCGCTGGGTTTCTTACGTTCCCGCACAAACACCGACTGAGCGGGGATGGCTAACAACACACGGGCCGTTTTTACATTCTGGATGGACATAATAGTTCGGGCAATCTCGCCTTCCAAGGCTCGCTGGAAGCGCACCGTTTCGACACCCTTACTGGCACCGAACCCCTGCTCTTTATCCAGCAACTCATATCCCAGACTATTACTTTTGGGCAATCCTTGCGCGGCCAGTTTAAGCTTTACCGCACTCACCTGGTCCATCGGCACCATAATAGCCCCGGAACCGGTTTCGACTTTATACTTGATATTTTCCTTATTGAGAATTTCAAGGATTTCAGATACGTCGCTTTCACCGATTTCGGAATACAAACGTCCGTAGGAGGGTTCCTGGGACCATAGAACAATAGCAACGCCAATAGCAACACTCAAAGCCAGACCCAGCATCAAGCCGATCTGGCGCGCTATGGTCAGCCCGGCCAAGCCTTTAATAGCAGGATGCGCTTCAACCTTGGTCGCAAAAATATGAGACGCTTCGCCATCAAGATGACCCGTGTTTTTTTGCCGTTGGATCATGCTGGCGATTTGCTTCAATTAGACTATTACCGCTCTGTTCGCTCATTTTTTAATTACAGTGTGCCGCACTACATTGGCATATTCATGACATCTTGATAGGCTTCAACTAATTTATTTCTGACCTGTAGAATTGCCTGAAATGAAACACTAGCTTTCTGCGAAGCCACCATAACCTCTGCGAGACTTACATTGGTATCGCCCGATTCAAAAGCCTCCGTCATTTTTCCGGCAGTTTGCTGGGTATCATTAACAGTTCCTATGGTCTGCTTTAGCATTGCGGCAAAATCAGCGCCACCGCCCGTCTCTTGCACTTTACCGCCGCCGGCTTCAAGTGACATTGCCCGCATCTGAGCCAAAACTTGATTTACATTCATCTCACTCATGGGGGTTTCCTCTTACATTCTTAATAATATAGAGTTTAGAGCATTTTTAATGCCACATGTTAGCATGAAATAATAACACCCGAATCTTTCATCCTCGCCATCTTATATCGGAGTGTTCTGGGACTGATGCCCAACTTTTCAGCGGTTATCTTGCGACTGCCGTTTTCCATCTGCAAGGTCTGCAAAATAATGCTTTCTTCGGCAGAGCGAACCCCTTCGCCCAACCCGCCAACATCCTGCCTTTCATCTTTAATATCAATCCGATACGAGTCTCGCACGCCTTCTACAGTCTCGACCGAAGAACTCTTATCAATCATGTTCATCATCGATCCCGCATCCTCAAACACCAAATCATCAACCGTAATTTTGTCGCCAGTCCGCAAAATAAGAGCGCGTTGCACTACATTATCCAGCTCCCTGACATTGCCAGGCCAGCTGTAAGCGGACATTTTTTCAACAGCCTCATTATCAAATTCAGGCAATTTTTTGCCTTCCAGCCGATGGCGTTGCATCAATTCCTGTGCCAGCGGCAAAATGTCGCCAGGTCTATTGCGTAACGGTGGAATATTGATAGGGAACACATTGAGACGATAATACAAATCCTCACGAAACCGCCCTTGTTCCATCTGTTCTTTTAACTTCTGATTGGTGGCCGCCAAAATTCTGACATTCAGTTTGATTTTTTTATGACTGCCCAAACGCTCGACTTCCTTTTCCTGCAATACCCGCAATAATTTCGCCTGTAAACCTAAATCCATTTCAGCTATTTCGTCCAGCAATAAAGTACCGCCCTGCGCTTGTTCGAATTTTCCGGGCATGGCTTGAACCGCTCCGGTGTAGGCACCTTTCTCATAACCGAACAACATGGCTTCCAACATGTTTTCAGGAATAGCGGCGCAATTCACTGCGACAAATGGACCGTGCTGGTACGTTGAATTCTGATGAATATAGCGGGCAATAACCTCTTTACCGGTTCCGCTTTCGCCCTGCAACAACACGGTAACATCGGTTTTGGCGACTTTGGCAGTCAACGCATAGAGTTTTTTCATGCTTTCGTCTTGCACGACTCGCTCATTATCCGCGGTATTGGCCGCCGATGGATTGGCTACCACATAATCCGCCACCTTGCTCACCAGCGCCTGTGCATCAAATGGCTTGATAAGATAATCGGAAGCCCCGGCCTGCATGGCCTCGACTGCCTTGGGAATGGTTCCGAAAGCCGTCATCAGCAGCACCGGTGTTTCCGAATACTTATGCTGCATATTTTTCAACAATTGAAAGCCGTCCATAACCGGCATCTGCACATCGCTAACGACCAGTTTAAACTGGCCAAGCTCCAGCTTGATTAATGCTTCAGTACCGTTACGCGCCGAAATCACACGATAACCACTGATCTCCAGAGTGTCGCAAAGCGCTTCGCATAATGACAGGTCATCCTCAACAACCAACACATCATACTGTTTCATGTCTCATCTCCATTTGATGGTGATTTTTACCGGAAAAACCGCCGGGTAACAAACTATATGCCTGATTTATACAGGGAAGGACTAATGTAAAAACAGTACCTTGCCCCAAAACCGACTCAACAGACACATGACCACCATGCGCTTTCACTACACTGTCGACGACTGCCAAACCCAAGCCGGTACCGTAACTTTTGGTGGTAAAAAACGGCTCAAAAACCCGCTGACACAGCTCTTTGGCAATGCCCGGACCGTCATCTTTAACCACAACGCGTAGATTGCAAGCATCAAGCTGCGTCACCGAAATTTGTACACATCCAACCTGTCCCAGAGCATCGACCGCATTATTCAATAGATTAAGCAGCGCACCGCGCAAGGCATTTTCATTACCCAGCATTGCGTCGTTTTGTACGTCATTAATAATCTGTAAATCAATCATGCCGCTGCCGGTATATTCTTTTACCGCTTCCCTGAGGTGGCTTAATAATTCGGCCAATGAAAAAGTCTCCATCGCCAGGCGTCCGTCTTTGGCAAAAATCAACATATCGTTAACCTGTCTTTCCAAATATTGCAGACGTTCAAGAATTTTTTGTGAAAACCGCTGCCGCTTTTCTTCATCCAGCGCCGGGTTGCTCATTTGCGAGGCATAAAGTATTGCCGTCGCCAACGGCGTTCTGACCTGATGCGCCATACTCGCCACCATTTCCCCCATTGCCGATAACTGCTTTTGCTGATTCAACATATCTTGCAGATTGCGCATTTCACTGACATCCGATAGCAGAATAATTTGCCCGGTGTCTGCGGAATCGCTACAGACAAGATCCCTGCTGACGGTCATATTCACCCGCTTACCATTACTCAATTGGCGTTCATGAGGATTGCCAAAGACGGGAATCAGGCTGCGGGCGACAACGTCGAACCAATCCAGACCAACCAGCGGTTCACCTAAAAAATCCGTCGCTACCGCATTGCAATCCACAACTTTCCCATCCACATCCAGCACAATGACCCCAGCGGGAAGCGCTGCCAGTATTTTTTCCAGGCGACTGGCAAGCTTTTCTTTTTCCTCAAGGGTCTTGAGTCGTTCACTATGGGCAAAGGCAAGTTCACCGTGCAGCTTGGCAACCTGCTCTTCCAGTCCTTGATAAGAAACAGATAAATTCTGGGATAGCTCATTAAAAATACGGAACGCATCGGTGAGCTGTTCGGTTTTCTGCTTTTTCTGAGTGTTATGGGTATTCATGTCTGAGCGCTCTGGTTTGCTACAACTTAAACTTGCTTTAACAAAAGAAAGCAAAAATCAGACCAAACATTAACCAACATACTTTCAACGCCTTAGAGTTAGCTGACAAAAAAATGACGCCTTGTCTTTAACGCTGTAAATCATATTTGCGTAATTTTTCAACCAATGTTGTGCGCCGCATATTCAACCGCTTGGCCGCATGCGCCACCACCCCGCTGCATTCATTTAATGCCTGACGTATCAAATCGACTTCTAAAACATTCAAATATTCTTTCAAATCTATGCCCTGCTCCGGCAATTGAGCTAAAGAACTCAATGTCCCCTCAAAAGCACCGACGACTTCAATTTGCTCGGACTGTTCCTCATCTTCTCTATCAACCGCTTCGATATCATCAATAATTTCTTCAGAAACTTTATAGTGCTGAAATTTTTCCGGCAAATCAGCCGCATCGACCAGTCCTTTGGGGTTAATAATAGCCAGTCTTTCAATCAAATTTGCCAATTCCCTGACGTTCCCCGGCCATTCATGCTGCATCAGCACAGCCAATGCCGCATTAGTCAGTCGTACCGACCCCCGATTGGAAGCCTCCATGCGAGCGATAAGATCATTCACTAACAGCGGGAGATCTTCAGCCCTGTCCTTTAAGGCCGGTATTTCAATAGGAAAAACATTCAAGCGATAAAACAAATCCTCCCGAAACCGATTTTCTTTAATCTCGTTTTCAAGATACCGGTGCGTTGCGGCAATAACCCGCACATCGCAATGTATGGTTTTGTTGCTGCCTACGCGTTCAAAGGTACGTTCCTGCAATACACGCAATAACTTAACCTGCATAGCCAAAGGCATGTCGCCAATTTCATCCAGAAACAGCGTTCCGCCTTCCGCCATTTCAAAGCGACCTTGCCTAGCGCTTAAAGCACCGGTAAACGCGCCTTTCTCGTGACCAAACAGTTCGCTTTCCAGCAACTCGCCAGGAATAGCGCCGCAATTTATCGGCACAAACGGCTTGTCTTTTCGGAATGAGGCATCATGCAAAGCGCGAGCAACCACTTCTTTTCCTGTTCCCGACTCGCCCAGAATTAAAACCGTCGCATCCGATTCTGCAACCTGATCAATCAGCTTACGAATACCGACAATAGCCTGACTCTTGCCTTTTAGCCGATCAGCTGAAGATGAACGACGATCGGACGCTTCGCGCACCGTAAAAGTCGTTTGCGGACCGGATACAAACAGCTTGTCGAGTACCGGTTTCAAAACGGGGTGCGTAGCCGGCCATTCCAGCACTTGAAACACACTATTAGTAATTGCGGTCGAAACCTGGAGCGCCGTTCCCTTGTTAATCAATAAAATGACAGGGATTTTATTTGCCCGTTCCACAATATTACTGACCACAGTGGCCTGCTTATCAATGCCATCACCGACAAAAATTCCACACAACTGATCCGTTTCGTTAAAACAAGATGCATAATCCGCTGAACCAGCCGTTTCTGTCTTGTACTCCATAAACTGAAAAACCGTCTCCAGTTGCTGGACTCTTATTTGATTGTCGTCAATTAACAAAATACGCGGCAACGCCATATTTTTACACTCATCACTCACATTGAGACCATTTGGATTTAGCCTTACACTTTCCGCAACACAACTGCGGCCCATCACTCAGCATGGCCTTAAAAATAATTCTTTTTAATTATTTAGCTATTTGGCAAAGTTAAGCATCGAATTATCACTATGTCAAAATTCTTTTTATTTCATACTGTTCTAAGGCCTTTTTAATGTGATTTGCACAAATAAATCAACCCGCAATCCCTATCCAGGCTTGACAAAAATTTCTCATCATAGACACTAGGGTTGTTTCCACAACCCTAGAGTACACTTTCTTTGAACGATATACCCCTTAGCATGCTGTTTGGCATACTTGCCGCCATGCTTATTCTTTCCGCTTTTTTTCTCCGGCTCGGAAACGGCCTTGATGACACTAAACCGTTATCGTTTAAGGCATCTGGTTAAACTGAATCATTCCGGCGCCATCAAAGCACATCACTTACTGCAAAGGCCGGAGCGCTTGCTTGGCTTGATTTTACTGTGTAATAACTTTGTTAATAATTTCGCATCCTCGATAGCAACCGTCATCGCCATTAAACTCTACGCCGATGAAGAATCCAGCGTCGCTATCGCCGCCGGAATTTTGACTATCGTAATGCTTATTTGCTCGGAAGTAACCCCCAAGACACTGGCCGCAATCAAACCGGAGCCGCTTGCCTTCCCGGCCGCCTGGATTTACACCCCTTTACTGAAAATCTTGTATCCCATCGTTTGGTTCGTCAATTTATTTGTTAATCTGTTACTCCGCATAGTCGGTGTCGATGTCAAAAAAAACCGCCATAACGCACTCAATAAAGACGAATTAAAAAGCATTATTAGCGACGCAGAAAGCTTGATGCCTACACGCTATCAAAAAATGCTGATGGGCATACTGGATCTCGAATCGGCGACTGTTGAAGACATCATGACTCCACGCAATGAAATTATCGGCGTAGACCTTGAGTTGCCGGTTGAAGACATCATTACCCGCATAAAAACCAGTCCGCATACCCGATTACCCGTCTACAAAACCAGCATCGACAGAATCATTGGTTTTATACATTTACGGAAAATACTCGCACTGCTTAACCAGGAAGATTTTGACAAGCAAACCATCATAAACCTCCTGGACAAGCCATCGTTCATACCGGAGAGCACCCCGGTGCATAACCAAATGCATCGCTTTAAACATGAAAAAATCCGCATAGGCCTGGTCGTTGATGAATATGGCGACGTGCAGGGCTTGGTTACACTGGACGATTTACTACAGGAAATCGTAGGTGAACTGATCACCGACGATGTCGCCGTAAGAACGCAAAGCGACGGCAGCTACCTGGTTGACGCCAATATTACCATCAGGGAATTAAACCGCGTTACTCAATGGTCGCTTCCTACGGAGGGCCCAAAGACACTCAACGGGCTTATCATCGAGTTTATGGAAACCATACCCGAAACCGGAACCAGTATCAGATTGCATGAATACCTTTTGGAGATCATAAAACGGGATGAAAATAGCGTTAAACTGGTTAAATTCCTGCCGAGGAAATAAGCCTTTATCCCAGTTACAGTCAATTTCTTGAACAACTAAAATAATACCGTCTATAATCAAGGTTCGTTTAAAGATGCGCTACCAATCCAATGGCAAAACTCACTGTTTTTTTTAAAGATAAAGCTATCCATTCGGGCCTGTTTGAACATGGTATTGTGCATATCGGACGCGATGAAACCAATGATTTAACCATTGACAGCCTGGCAGTCGCCCCGGCTCATGCCGTCATCATTATTCGTGCAGATGACTGCACTATCAAGCAACTCAATGATGAATTTCCGTTAATCGTCAACGGCAAAAAAAACCAAAACTTGCAATCTCAATAACAACGACACCATATCAATGGGAAAGCATGACATCATTTTCAATACCGCAGAATTTGTAGAATCTCCCGCCTTCAATAGCCTCATTGACGAAGACGTAAAATCGCTTAATCAGGAAATTGACAGTGCGTTACGCATTCCTACCGCTAATTTGCAAATTATGAACGGCAGCAATATTGGCAAGATCCTGCAATTAAAAAAAGCCATGACGCGGCTGGGTCATGACGGAAACGGCATTATCGTAATATCGAAGAGAAGAGAGGGTTATTTCGTTTCCGTATTGGAAAATAGCGGCACGATAACGGTAAACAATGAACCCTTAAACGATAAGTCATTAAAATTAAACACGAATGATGTGTTGGTTATTGACAACACATCCCTGCAATTCTTTTTAAATTAAATCCATGCATCCAACAGAAAACAACGATAACCGCCATTTTCACCGCATTCTCTACACGGCGGACGCTATTTTAAGCTGCGAAGAAAAGACATGGCACTGCGAAATCATTGACCTGTCCTTAAAAGGCTGTTTATTACGTTTTGAACTTCCCTGGGAAGAAGATCCGGAAAAACTCTACACCCTCGCATTACGATTGTCCGAACAGGTTCAAATAAAAATGGAACTCACTGCAACGCATGTTGTCGGCAATAAGGTTGGCTTTAAATGTGAGCATATCGATATAGACAGCATTTCCGAATTACGTCGACTGGTTGAACTCAACCTTGGCAGCAGCGCCTTACTGGAACGGGATTTGTTGGCGTTAATCGAATAGCGTAGATGAGTCACAAACTTAAAAAGCAGCTACATTATCTTAAAGATTTTCCATATAAATCAATACACCAATTGATTATTTGGAGTCAATCAAAGCCCAGCCGGCACTGGAATAAGGTTTCCCGCCAAATCCTTGCATCAGCGGGAATACCTTATCCCTATCATTAAAATATTGCATACCCTGTTGTAACAAACACTCCCCCTTTCTGCATGCGCTGATTGAGTCGGCATCGGCTTGGCGCGTCTTTAGTCAATTACACCGTTCGGGAGGACGCTATGGAATTCTGCGTTTATCATAGCGACCGAATCCAGACCTCACACCCTGCCCTTCCGTTAGGCGAAAGGCCTAACCGGAATTATAGCCAGACAGATTCTCTATATAGTCCCGTGCAATCATATCCCCATTCATAACTGTCCGTTATTTCGAGTAAACAGGAAACCCGCAGTCAAGCCTTGTACGCCATTAGTTACCCAGTTCTAGACTGGCTTTTCCGCATTTAAAGATGAAAGAAGCTAATTCTAAAAACCAATTGTTTCCATAAAAGAAACTATTAATTAATAACTACTGATATTGTCAACCAATATATACGTATGTATAGTGTACCCAACGTTGATTACTTCTTACCCACAAAATAGCAAAGGAGCTTTAAAATGACTGATTTTCAAAGAGATATTTTAATAGGGCTGATGTTTGTCGTTGGTATTTTAGGCTTTCTTTCCGGCGAATTCATTGTTTCAACAATCACGTTTGCAACGGCCGCTATATTCAGCAATATAGTTTTGAGCCGCAGATTACTCGACTAAAGTTTTTTTCCACCTCTTGGTATCCTACCTCAAACAGCATCTCTCCTGTTTGACTTCTCACTCCCGGCGCTAAACCGCACCGGGAGTTTTTTTTGCCTTATTTTTACACCTGCTCAGCAAATTAGCCCGCCAACACCGCCTTCACGATAACGAATTTCGAGTTGGCTGCGATGACCGAATGCGCCCCAAAAAGACGACCAAGGTAGCTGTGATAATCCAGATGCCGATTGCCGATCACCCACAACTCGCCGCCTTTACGCAATACTCTGCGCGACTGTTTGAATAAACTGACGGCAATTTGGTCGCCTACCGTATTTTGCTGATGAAACGGCGGATTGCAAAGAATCAGATCAGCCGACTCGGACTCAACCTCCATCAACCCGTCGCCGACACGAAAACTCGCCTCGCGCTGTTCTCCAAAAGCACGCTGAAAGTTATCCCTGGCCGATGCTACCGCCATAAAAGACTCATCGACAAAATGCACGGTCGCCGCAGGACAGCGTTCGGCGGCGGTCAGGCCGACCAGACCGTTACCGCATCCCAAATCGACAATGTCGCAGGCATCCTGCCGAGCCGGAAGATGCTGGATAAAAAAGCGCGTACCAATGTCGAGACTGTCGCGCGAAAATACATTGGCATGGTTGCTGATCAGGTGCTCGGTATTTTCAAGCCGGTAACAAACCGGATATGGACTGGGCGGCACAGCCAGCGCGGCATCAGGCGCCGCAAAAATCAGCCGCGCCTTTTTTTTTTTGCCAGCGAGGTCGTCGTCGGCCCGACCAAACGTTCCAGCAACTTCCAAACCGAGGACGGCAGGGTTTTGATCATGCCTGCAACAATAACCTGGGTTGAAGCGGTTAAATGCGGATGCAAGCGTATCAATTGGTCTTCCAACAAGGCCAAGGTCTTGGGCACCTTAATCAGCACCCAATCAAATACACCCTCCGGCATTTCAAGACTGTTCAGCAAACTGACGCTGTGTTCAGGCAAGCCGTTTGCGGCAAAATTGAGCCGAGTGGCCTGCTGCGACAAAAAGGAATCCGATATGGCATAAGGCCGGAAAGCACTCAACGCTACGGCCAAAGCGCCGAAACCGTCATTCACTATCAGAACCCGCACAGCACCTGTGGTGAGCTTAGTCGAACCATCCGGTAACTTTAGCTGTTCTGCAAGCGTGTCGAGCAGATATTCATCCGCAGCGTCCCAGGCGCGCAACAATTCTCGCGGTCGTTTTGGCAGCCGGTCTAATTCAAATTCGCCTTGGGCAACGCTTAAACGAACAGACATGACTCAAGCGCGAGACATGAATTTTTTGTTTCGGTATTGATCTTAATCAGCTCATCAGTCTCCAGATATTCGGGCACCTGAACCTCCAGCCCGGTGGTCAATCTGGCCGTTTTGGTGCGCCCTGACGCCGTCGCTCCTTTAATAGCCGGTGCGGTCTCCACTATCGCCATCACCACGGAACTCGGCAGTTCAATACCCAGTACCGCATCATCCACCAATAAGGCCACGATGCCTTCAAGCCCCTCGGTCAAATAGTCGATTTGGTCTTCCAAATCAGCGCTGCTTAAAGTGTACTGGGTGTAATCTTCCATATTCATGAAGATATAACTATCTCCATCTACATAAGAAAACTGCACTTTGGCGCGCACCAAATCGGCATCCTTAAAAAAGTCATCCCCCTTTAAAGACTCATCCAGTTTTTGGCCGGTTTTAAGATTGGTAAAACGGATTTTATACAAGGTTGACGCGCCACGGGACGATGGACTTTTAGCGTCAACCTGCTTAACCGCATGCGGTATGCCGTTTATTTCAACCACCATGCCTCTTTTTAAATCACTAGCCTTTGCCACGCCAACTTCCTCTCGATTAAACTTGCCGACGAAATGCAGCAAGGGTTTATATTTAAGTGAGCTAAGCCACCATCAAGCGCCATTATATCGTAAAATCTGCACTTAAAGCCGCCCGCTACGGGAATTTGGCTGGCCGAACGCCGTATGGCATTTATTAACCCGTGATAAATTAAAAACCATGTCAGATAAAAAACCCACCCTCGGTTTCATCGGTATCGGCCTGATGGGCAAGCCGATGACTTTGCGTTTGCTGGATGCAGGCTTTAGCGTCAATGCCTGGAACCGCAGCCCTGAAAAGCTCCAGCCGGTTATCGATGCAGGCGCAACAGCCTGTAGTTCCGTGGCCGAATTAGTCCGAGCCTCCGAGGTGATTATCCTGTGCTTGGCCGATACGGCGGTCGTAGAGTCGATTGTTCGCAATGAGGTTGCGGCAAACGGCACTGAAGGCAAGTTGCTGATTGACTTATCCAGCATCCACCCGGAAAACACCCGGCAACTGGCAGCGCTGCTACATGAAAAATGCGCCATGGGCTGGGTCGATGCGCCGGTTTCCGGCGGCGTTGCCGGTGCAGAGCAAGGCAATCTGGCGATTATGGCGGGCGGCAGTGCCGAAAATATCGCAGTTGCCCGGCTCGTCCTGGCCCCGCTGTACAAGCAATTAACCCACATGGGCGAAGTGGGCAGCGGCCAGATCACCAAAATCTGCAACCAGATGATAGTTAGTTGCAACGTGCTGGTGATCGCCGAAATGATGGCGCTGGCCAAACAGGCCGGTGTTGATGCAAAGCAAATACCCGCCGCGCTGGCTGGCGGTTTTGCCGACTCCAAACCCTTGCAAATCTCCGGCGCTGAAATGGCGACCGAAACCTTCGAACCGGTCAAGTGGCGGGTTAAAACCCTGCTGAAGGATTTGAACATGGCGGTCGATTTGTCCGTTAAACAAGGCAACGCCGTCCCCATGTCCGCCCTGGCCGCGCAGCTGATGCAACTGCACGGCAGCCACGGTTACCTGGAACAAGACCCCGCCACTTTAATCAAACTCTACACAAAAACCGATGCTTAACTTTACCGCCAATCTGAGCCTGCTGTTTACCGAAGTAGCGCTTATCGATCGCTTCAACGCCGCCAAGCAAGCCGGATTTAACGCCGTTGAAATTCAGTTTCCTTACGAGTTAAGTGCAGCCGCCATAAAAGGCAAGCTGGACGAATACGACTTAAAACTGGTTTTGTTTAATGTAGACGCCGCCGATTTGTTGCAAGGCGGCGAAGGACTTGCCTGCGTACCTGAAAAATGCAATCAGTTCAGGCGGGCCGTCGCTCAGACCGTCGACTACGCAGAACTGTTAAAGCCGGAAGCAATCAATGTCTTGCCGGGGCGCTGTCTGGATAAAAGCCGCCTGGAGCATTATCTGGAAACCTTTAAGGAAAACCTGTGTTTCGCCATTGAGGCCTTTTCGCCGTTGGGTATCAAAACAGTGTTTGAAGCGGTCAATACTCACGATATGCCGGGATTTATCGTCCATAGCGAATCGCAAATGCTCAGCGTGTTAGCCCAGCTTAACCGCCCCGAACTGTTTATGCAGTATGATATTTATCACATGCAAATGATGGGTGAAAAACCCGAGAAGTTTATTGCTGAACATACCGATAAAATCGGCCATATCCAGTTTGCCGATTGCCCCGGACGCGGGCAGCCCGGTACGGGGCGAATTGATTTTGACCGGATGTTTTCAGTCATTGAGAAATCGGGTTATTCGGGATGGATCGGGGCGGAATACAAACCGGTTGGAACTACGCTTGAAAGTTTGGATTGGTTAACGCCGTATGCATCAACTTAAACGAAAGGTATTTAATAGAACGCAGATGACTATGCTGAGCACAAATAATTCAAGAAAAATCTTACTTAATCATAATTATCCGCGTCATCCGCGTTCCATTTTTTAATTCAAACTAGGCTATCAATTTCAAATACTTCTGATACAGACTTTCCTTGTCCTCAACATGCTTGGCATCTTTATCGATGCAATCGACCGGACAAACTTCCATGCATTGCGGCAGATCATGATGACCTACGCACTCGGTGCACAAGTCAGGATTAATGATATAAATATCATCGCCTTGAGAAATCGCACCATTCGGGCATTCCGGCTCGCAAACATCACAATTGATGCATTCTTCATTAATAATAAGGGCCATACAAACTCCTACACACTACAACACGGATGAGCAATTAATCTTGCTCAACCAAATAAACTCAAACACTTCTTATACAAACTGTCCTTGACTCCATGGATACCCTCATTGGGGCAAACCGCTTCACATAAGGGTTCGCCATAACGCTCCTTGCATTCGGTACACAAGGCGGGATTTATAACATAAGCGTCTTCAGTCTGAAAAATAGCCTCATTCGGACACTCGGACTCGCAAACGCCGCAGCGGGCGCATTTATCTTCATTAATAACCAGGGCCATACTTTACTCGGACCTGAATTTGTTAATTAAGCATTGATGAACAAGATCAGGAACAAAACAGGACACGTCGCCGTTCAGCTGTGCAATTTCACGGATCATGCTCGAAGAAATAAATTCATATTGTTCGGCCGGGGTTAGAAACACGGTCTCCAATTCCGGCGCCAGACGCCGGTTCATTCCAGCCAGCTGAAACTCGTATTCAAAATCGGATACCGCCCTCAACCCTCGTAAAATCACATTGGCTCCCTGCTGTTTTGCGCACTCAACCAGCAAGTTATCAAAGCCGATCACCTCCACATTGGAAAAGTCCGAAGTAACCGCCCTAACCAAATCCACCCGCTCATCCAGGGAAAACAGCGGGGTTTTGCCCCTGTTCACCGCCACGGCGACAACCACCTTGTGATAAAGTCTGGACGCTCTGGCAATCAGATCCAAATGTCCATTGGTAATGGGATCAAAGGTACCCGGATAAATTGCAGTGGTTTGCATAGTGTGTGATTTTCAAAAAAATCGGCAATTTTATACTAAGAAACAGGTTTAAAATACTTATTTAAATAATATAAGGCCGAACTGACAAACTAAAAATAAATATTTGTAATCATAACCTGACATCATTCAATACGCTCGAATAAATGATAGCCGACTTCGCCCGCACTTTTGCTTTTCAGCTGCCGCCAGTTTTCGGGCATTCCGGAAAAATCGAAATGCCGTTCCGTTTCAACATAAATCTTGGCATGTTTAGCCAGCCAGCCGTTGCCTTCCAGCAGCCTGCAGGTTTGAATCACCAGGTTCAGGCCGAATGGCGGATCGAGAAACACCACATCAAAGGCTGTAGCCTCTCCCTCCAGATAGCGTAAGACATCACTTTGCACAATTTTTATCCGGTCATCGGCAGACAGTGCAATGGCATTGTCCTTTAAACTGCGGCAGGCCTGGGTATTGCTTTCCACCTGGACGACCGACTTTGCGCCTCGGGAAGCGGCCTCAAAACCCAAAGCCCCGCTACCCGCATACAAATCCAGACACTGTTTGCCGAAAATTTCATACTGCAACCAGTTGAACACCGTTTCCCTGACTCTGGCGGGCGTGGGTCTTAATCCCGGCGCATCGACAAAACTTAACTGCCGACTGCGCCAGTCCCCACCGATAATTCTGAGCTTATTTTTCACTCTTCTTGTCGCTCCCGCCCAGGGTGATGGTTTGCATTAACTGAGGGTCAACACGGCGTTTGAAAGCGTCTTTTATCGATGCGGTCGTCACCTTCTCGACGTTTTGCTGGAAGGTATCCAGATAATCCAGCGGCATTTCGTAAAAACCGATCATCGACACGTAACTGGCCAGTTTTTTATTGGTATCGAACCGCATCGCAAAACCGCCGGTGATGTTTTTCTTGGCGGCAATCAGCTCTGCTTCCGTAGGTCCTTGCGCAATAAAATCGGCTAGGGTTTTATTCAGCACGTCCAGCGCTTTACCGGTTTGATCGTTACGGGTTTGCAGGCTGATCGTAAACGGCCCTTTCCTGAACATCGGCGCAAACGAACTGCTTGCGCTATAGGCCAATCCGCGTTTCTCCCTGACTTCTTCAAAGAGCTTGGACACCAATCCGCCGCCGCCCAGAATATGGTTGCCGACATACAGCGTAAAGTAATCGGGATCTTTACGGTAGGTGCCGGGCATCCCGACCAGGACATGGGTTTGTGTTGAAGGAAATTCAATATGCTGCTTGCCTGCTTTCACCGGCATGACCACTTCCGGCAAAGATTCCGGTTTTTGACCTACCGGCAAATCGGAAACCAAAGTCTCGGCGGTTTGTTCCGCCTGCTGCCTGGACAAATCGCCCACAATCACTACCATCGCGTTAGCGGCGACATAATATTTCTGATAGAAACTACGCAAATCTGCCGCCTCAAAACCGGACACCGTGACGATCTCGCCGGAAGCCGGATGACCGTAAGGATGCTCGCCGTACAAGGCCTTATAGTAAGCAATGCTGGCCAGCTCGGCAGGCGATTCTTCCTGTTGCTTTAATCCTGCCAAGGTCCGGCTTTTTTCCCGTTGAAAATCGGCTTCATTAAAGCTTGGCTGGGTCAAAATGACTTGCATGGTCTCCAGCGCTTTATCGAATAACGGTTTATCCGTTAAGGTGCGCAACGAAACGGAAGCCATATCGATGGAAATACTGGAGCCGAATTGCGCACCGACGCTTTCAAAGCGTTGGGCGATTTGATCGGCATTCCACTGCCCTGCCCCGGTATCGAGCAATCCAGACGTCAATGCAGACAGGCCGAACTGGTAGCCGTCACGCGCGCTGCCTGCGTCGAAAGCCACCTGTATATCCACCATCGGCAGGCCTTCAGTATGCACATAATAAACCCGGCTGCCCTGCGCCGTTTGCCAGTGTTCGATTTTTGCAGCGGCCTGCGCCGAGGTGCAAAAAAAGCCGGCCAACAACATAAAGCTGAGTTGAGCAGCTTGTCTGCTCAAACGAAACTTATGCCCTTTGGGTATAAAACTTAACAGACGAATACGCATTATCTAACTCCTTTTGTTGTCTTGGTCTCGGTGATATTGCCGGTGATCGGCAAGGGCTCCAGATAAGCGACGCTCAATCTATCTTCGATTAAATACTTGCGCGCCACATCACGCACCTGTTCGGCGGTAACCTGATTGACTTTCTCGACATACTCATCGGCTACTTTCCAGCTCAGACCGACGGTTTCCAGCATACCCAACTGCATGGCCTGATAAAAACCGGAATCCCGCTCGTAAACAGCCTTGGCTAGAACCTGCGCCTTAATGCGCTGCAATTCATCCTTATCGACCAGGTTGATTTGCAACTTGGTAATCTCATCCTTCAATGCGCTTTCCAGATTCCAGACCGTTTTGCCTTCGGCGGGCGTCGCTTCCAGCGTAAACAATTCCGGCAATCTTGAAGTCAGGCTGTAACTGGCTCCGACTGAAACGGCTATTTGCTTGCCGCGCACCAGTCCCGATTCCAATCTGGCGCTGCTGCCTCCGTCCAACACACCGGCCAAGACTTCCAGCGCATAGGCTTCCCACTCATGTTCGGCTGCTTTCAATACCGGAACCTTATAGCCCATGACCAGATAAGGTAGTTTTGCCGGTAATTTGATGGTCATCTTCCGCACACCCAGCTGTTCGACCTCAGCCTGCGGTTTTAGCGGTTTAAGTTCGCTGGGCTTAAGACCGGCAAAGTATTTTTCCGCCAGCGCGAACACGGCTTTGGGCTCCACATCGCCCACTACCACCAGCGTCGCATTATTGGGCGCATACCAACGCTGATACCAGGCCTGAAGATCTTCAACCTTGTAATTTTCAATATCCGAGGGCCAACCGATCACGGGATTTTTATACGGACTGTTGGTGTAAGCCATCGCATTAAAATGTTCCTGCATTTTTGCCTGCGGATTATCGTCCGTGCGCATCCGGCGCTCTTCGGTCACCACTTGCAGCTCCTTTTTCAACTCATCCGGTAACAGATGCAAATTGCGCATTCTGTCGGCTTCCAGTTCAAAGCTGACCGCCAGCCTGGAAGCTTCCATCGTCTGGAAATAGGCCGTGTAATCAGTTCCGGTAAAGGCGTTCTCCTCGCCGCCGTTTTCGGCGACGATACGGGAGAACTCACCGGCGGCATGCTTGTCGGTGCCTTTAAACATCATGTGTTCCAGCATGTGCGAAATGCCGGTAATACCGCCCGGTTCATAACTTGAACCCACCTTGTACCAGACCTGGGACACCGCAATCGGAGACCGGTGATCCTCCTTGACCAGCACTTTTAACCCGTTCCCCAACACATGCTCCGACACTTTAGTCGGGGCGGCGCTGCTGGCAAAAACCGGTAGCCACAGTAACGCGGCGCATAGTAATCGTTTGTTCATAAACTCCCTCTTGGGTCAATGTTAAGGACTTATATTTCTAAAAACGGCAATAATCCACGAAAATCACTAAATCAACTAATAGTAAGTTACTCACCTGGACTCACAGCTGAGTTGTTACTGGATATTAAAACCAAGCTGCCGATGATGTTTTATGCTGAACAGCACTATTTCCTGGCTATCCAGCCAATACAGCACAAGGTAGTCTTTGCTCAGGTACTGCCGGATACTGGCATCATCAGGAATTCTGGATTTAATTTTCTGTAGCAGCATCGTACTTTCGACAGAACCCTGCGGTTCAGCAAGAAAGTCTTTGCCCAGCAAGGGGAAGTGTTGCAGATTAGGAATGATGGTATCAAAAAGCTGATCCAGCAATACTTCAAATTGCCTTGGTTGCTCGATTTTTTTAAAAAAACATTCGATGTCATCAAGGTTGCGTTCAAAATTGGCAGTTACCCTTATCTTGAGCTGTGCCGACATCTTCACCGGCCATATTTTTCTTGAAGTGCAGATACATCAAGCAATCGGTTTGCATCACGATCATCTAAACCTTGCTCTACTTCCTGCATCAGCAACAGATGAATATGTTCCTGTTCAAGCTTGTGATAATAATCCAGTTTTTTTTGCTGCAACCAAAGCAATATAGCTTTCGCCATTACGGGTGATAATTTTTTCCGCACCGGCACAAACATTTTCAGCGAGTTCGGTAAACCGTGCCCTGACCTGGCCGAAAGGGATAATATCTTCACTGGAGAATGCCATAATAACCGCCTTTAACTAATCTTTTAATGATTACGTTAATGTATATCCGCGTTATTGACTTGTCAACGTTTAGAAAAATGGTTTTTGTGTATACTGCACAAACTTAAAATTCGCGATAACTTCCATTCCACGCTGGATAATAAACTTTCAACCGAACCCAAGGACTAACCCATGTCAGACGTTAAAATTTATGACATAAAACCGGAAATAGCGGCCAATGCACACATTACCGCTGAATCTTATAAAGCCCTGTATCAGCGCTCCATCGCCGAACCGGAAGCTTTCTGGACTGAACAGGCCGAACAGTTCCTTGACTGGAGCAAGCCTTGGGATAAGGTCATGGACTGCGATTTCAAGACCGGCCACATCCGCTGGTTCGGAGGCGGAAAACTCAACGTCAGCGTCAATTGCCTGGATCGCCATCTTGCCACCCGCGCCGACCAGGTCGCCATTATCTGGGAAGGCGACAACCCGGCGCAGGACAAAAAAATCACTTACCGGCAATTGCACGAACAAGTCTGCAAGTTTGCCAATGTGTTAAAAACGCAAGGCGTCAACAAAGGCGACCGCGTCTGCATCTACCTGCCGATGATTAGCGAGGCGGCTGCGGTGATGCTGGCCTGCACCCGCATCGGCGCGGTGCATTCAATCGTGTTCGGCGGCTTTTCCGCCGAAGCGTTAAAAGACCGGATTCTGGATGCCGATTGCCGGTTTCTGGTCTGCGCCGACGAAGGCCACCGCGGCGGCAAGATCGTACCCATCAAAGCCAACGCCGATGAAGCCGCCGCCGCCTGCCCGAATCTTGAAAAAGTCATCGTCATCAAAAACACCGGCAATGCCGTAGACTGGCACGAACAGCGCGATGTCTGGTATCACGAAGCGATGGCAACCGCATCACCGGAATGCCCGGCCGAAGCCATGGATGCCGAAGACCCGTTATTTATCCTGTACACCTCAGGTTCCACCGGCAAACCCAAAGGGGTTTTACACACGACCGGCGGTTATCTGTTGTACACGGCCATGACCCACAAATATGTCTTCGATTACCACGACGGCGACATTTACTGGTGTACCGCCGATATAGGCTGGGTCACCGGCCATTCCTACATGATCTACGGCCCGTTATGCAACGGCGCAACCACCTTGATGTTTGAAGGCGTACCGACGTATCCTGATGCCGGCCGCTTTTGGCAGGTAATCGACAAGCATCAGGTCAACATCTTCTACACCGCGCCGACCGCGATTCGCGCACTGATGGCGCAGGGCGATGAATTTGTCGAACGCTGCTCGCGGCGCAGCTTAAGGGTACTCGGCAGCGTCGGCGAACCGATCAACCCGGAAGCCTGGGAATGGTATTACCATGTGGTCGGCGACGGTCGCTGCCCGGTCGTCGACACCTGGTGGCAAACCGAAACCGGCGGCATCTTAATCACCCCGCTGCCCGGAGCGACAACCTTAAAACCCGGTTCCGCTACCCTGCCCTTCTTCGGCATCAAGCCAGAGATCATGGACAACGAAGGCCGAGTCAGGGAGGGCGCTGCCGAAGGTATTTTAGTCATCAGCCGCTCCTGGCCGGGGCAAGCGCGTTCCGTTTTCGGCGACCATCAGCGTTTTATCGACACCTATTTTAAAAACTACCCCGGCTATTATTTTACCGGCGACGGCGCGCGCCGCGATGAAGACGGCTATTTCTGGATTACCGGGCGGGTTGACGATGTGATCAATGTCTCCGGTCACCGCATGGGCACGGCAGAAATCGAAAGCGCGCTGGTGCTGCATGAACACGTCGCCGAAGCGGCGGTGGTCGGCTATCCGCATGATATTAAGGGACAAGGCATCTACGCCTACGTGACTTTGAATGTCGGCATCGAGCCTTCCGAGGAACTGCGCAAAGAACTGATCGAACTGGTCAAGAAAGAAATCGGCCCGATTGCCCACCCGGATATTATCCAATGGGCGCCGGGACTACCCAAAACCCGGTCCGGTAAAATCATGCGCCGTATTTTGCGTAAAGTGGCGTCCAATGAGATCGGCAGCCTGGGCGATACCTCCACGCTGGCCGATCCGGCCGTGGTTGACGATATTATTGAGCATCGGGCTAATAAGTGATCGTTTAATAACTCTCTGTACACACAGATTACCTGTTTTGATCGGGTATGCCTAAGTAGGGCGTGCCGCGCGCGCCAGAGCAGCACTGACGCCCTAAAGGCGCGCACGGCACGCCCTACGACAGTGTAAACATTCCCAGCCATCACCCAGTAATTCACGGATTAGACTGATAAAATCAACGAACGCGTCTAATCCGTGTCCGGTATCCGTGTTCTCTTATAAAATTAATCCCCGCTGAGTCATTACAAAAAACAACTAATGAACATCATCTTTAGAGAATACAGCCGAGTCGTATGGCAGAAAAAATGGTTTTTCCTGTTGGCCTTATTCGCATTGGCTTCCGCCATGACCCTGGATTTATCGGCGCCGATTTATTATAAAAGCATCGCCAACGGACTGGCCGAGCCTTATTCGGATGCAACGCTGGCACTAATGCTGGACAACCTGAAACAGGTCGCAATTATTTATGCGGGCATCTGGCTGTCATGGCGGTTGCTTGAAATCGCTATTATTCCACTCGATGGCGGCGGCGTTAATCTGCTGGAAAAGCGCTGTTTCGAGGTACTTAAAAAACAAAAATACGTCTTTTTCGAAAACAGTTTTTCCGGCAGCCTGATCAAGCAGGCCAACCGCTTCTCGCGTTCTTTTGAAATTATTATGGACTGGTTTCTGTTCCAGTTTTTCATGAACATTGTGGCGATAGGCATTGCATTTGCGATTTTCTACCAGCAACAGCCCGAATTCGCCTGCTATTTCCTGATCTGGGTCACGCTCTTTGTGACCTGGAATATCGTCTACTCGGTATGGAAACTGCGTTTTGATAAGGCCGTAGCCCAAGCCGACTCGACAGTCGGCGGCGTGTATTCGGATGCGATCAGCAATATTTTCGTCGTCAAAAGCTTTGCCATGGAAGCCATCGAACAGGCGCGCATCAATCAGGCGTCGGATTTTGTTTACCGAAAGAAAAAAATCGCCTGGATATTAATGTTTTTTTCCTTCGCCGTACAAGGCTTGATGACCTTCGGCATGGAATTGCTGCTGGTTTATTTGATGATCCAAAACTGGAAAGCCGGCAATTTTCAGGTCGGCGAGTTTGTTTTGTTTCAATCGATCATGATCATGCTAATCCAGCGTTTATGGGAGTTCGGGCGCAATTTCAGGAATTTTTTCACCGCCCTGGCCGATGCCTCCGAAATGGCCGATGTGTTCAGGCAGGAAGATGTCGAAGCCGATCCCGCTAATGCCCAGGCACTGACCATCACCCACGGCGCCATCGACTTTAACAACATCTGCTTTACCTATAATGAAGAAAACTCACGCCAAACCCAACTGTTTGAGAACTTCTCCCTGAACATCAAAGCCGGTGAAAAAGTCGCACTGGTCGGCCAATCCGGCTCCGGAAAATCGTCGTTAACCAAACTGTTATTCCGCTTTCTCGATCCCCAATCAGGCAGCATCCGCTTTGACGGCCTGGACGCAAAAGCCTTTACGCTGAATTCGTTGCGCCAACAAATATCCATGGTGCCGCAGCAACCGGATCTGTTTCATCGCTCGATACGGGACAACATCACGCTGGGCGCGGATATTTCGGAAGCGCAGTTGCTTGATGTCGCCGCAAAATCCCACTGCCTTGAGTTTATCAAGGATTTGCCCGACCAATTCGACACGCTGGTCGGCGAGCGCGGCGTCAAGCTTTCCGGCGGCGAAAGACAACGCATCGCCATTGCCCGCGCTTTTCTGGAAAATGCGCCGATTGTGGTTCTGGATGAAGCGACCAGCGCGCTGGATTCACTGACTGAACAACAGCTCCAAACCGCCATTTTCGAGTTGATTAAAAATAAAACGACGCTGGTTATTGCCCATCGCCTTTCTACCATTTTAAGCATGGACCGGATTATCGTACTGGAAAAAGGCAAAATCATAGAACAAGGCACGCATCCGCAATTGCTGGCTAAACAAGGCAAATACCACGCCATGTGGCAACATCAAAGCGGCGCTTTCCTGGTTGAATAGAGCAACTGCGGGTTTCACCACAGTATTTTTATTTGCTCGCTAAACCACTATATATTGTGCTATTCTTTAAAACAATCACTACATATCGATAACCAGCCTTGACAGGCCAGTCTTTAATTTCCACTACTAACAGGGACATCCCAATGTCGGCAAAGCTACATGTCATCCCCAACACCGTGACCGAAATACCTTTTCAGGACGCTTCAATGGATATTTGGGACACCAAATATCGTTTAAAAACCAAAGATGGCGTCGCTATTGACGACACCATTGATGAAACCTACCAACGGGTGGCCAAAGCCATTTCCGCCGTAGAAAAGGGCAAAACCAAACAGGAGCAATGCTACAAAGATTTCCTGTGGGCATTGCGCCAAGGCGCTATTCCGGCAGGACGGATTACCTCCAATGCCGGCGCGCTGGAACACAAACCGGCCACCTCGACGATTAACTGCACCGTATCAGGCACCATCGCCGATTCCATGGACGACATTCTGGGCAAGGTACATGAAGCCGGACTCACCCTGAAAGCCGGTTGCGGTATCGGCTATGAATTTTCCACCCTACGCCCTAAAAACGCTTATGTCTCCGGTGCCGGCGCTTACACCTCCGGACCGCTGTCGTTCATGGACATCTACGACAAGATGTGTTTTACCGTGTCGTCCGCGGGCGGCAGACGCGGTGCGCAAATGGCGACTTTCGATGTCGGCCATCCCGATGTCGTCGAATTTATCCGCGCCAAACGCGAAGACGGACGCCTGCGCCAGTTTAACCTGTCGCTGCTGATCACTTCCGAGTTCGTTGAAGCGGTAAAAAACGACAAGCCTTGGTCGCTGTCATTTCCGGTCACCGAAAAAGAAGTCAAACTGGATAACCTGGATTTGACCGACGACAAATTATTCATCTGGCGCGACCTGCCCTACATCGACGGCTATATCCTTAACGACGACGGCATGGTCGCCTGCAAAATCAGCAAAACCATGCCTGCGCGCCGCCTGTGGGACATCATCATGAGCTCGACTTACGACTATGCCGAACCGGGATTCATCCTGATCGACAAAGTCAACGAGATGAACAACAACTGGTTTTGCGAGAAAATCCGCGCGACCAATCCCTGCGGCGAACAGCCGTTGCCGCCTTACGGTTCGTGTCTTCTAGGCTCGATCAACCTGACCCGCTTCGTCAAAAAACCGTTCACCAACGACGCGCATTTCGACTGGGACAATTACCGCAAAGCCATCAGGATTTTCACCCGCATGCTGGACAACGTCGTTGAAATCAACGGCCTGCCCCTGCCGCAGCAACGCGAGGAAATCCTGACCAAGCGTCGCCACGGCATGGGTTATCTGGGACTCGGCTCAACCGTCACCATGATGGGCATGAAATACGGCGATGCGCAATCGCTGGAATTTACCGAAGAAGTGACCAAGGTACTGGCCGTGGAAGGCTGGAAAGCGGGACTGGCGCTGGCCAAAGAAAAAGGCCCGGCGCCGATCATGGAGCAAATGTTTAGCGTCACCGGCGAAATGCTGCATAAACGCCCGGAAATGATTGCCGATGGTTATAAAGTCGGCGACCGTGTGCCCGGAAAGCTGCTGCATACCAAATACAGCCGCTATATGCAGCAAGTGGCCCAGGAAGAACCCGAGCTGGTGGCGGAGCTGATTGAAACCGGCGCCCGCTTTACCCATCACAGTTCTATCGCACCGACCGGCACCATTTCCCTGTCACTGGCCAATAACGCCAGCAACGGCATAGAGCCGAGCTTTGCGCACCATTACTCGCGCAACGTGATCCGCGCCGGTAAAAAATCCAAGGAAAAAATAGACGTGTTTTCCTTTGAGCTATTGGCCTACCGCGAAATGGTCAATGCCGATGCCATGCCGTACAGCGATGATCCTGAACAAAAATTGCCGGATTATTTCATAGCGGCCGATGACGTGACCCCAAAACAGCATGTCGATATTCAGGCGGCGGCGCAAAAATGGATCGATTCGTCGATCTCCAAAACCGCCAACGTGCCGACCGATTATCCTTATGAAGACTTCAAGTCTATTTACGAGTACGCCTACGACAAAGGGCTGAAAGGCTGCACCACGTTCCGTTTTAATCCCGAAGTCTTCCAGGGCGTATTGGTTAAGGAATCGGATCTTGAAAACACCACCTACCAGTTCACGCTGGAAGACGGCCACGTGGTGGAATTTAAAGGCAACGAAGACGTGGAATACGACGGCGAAATCCACAGCGCCGCTAACCTGTTCGATGCCTTGAAAGAAGGCTACTACGGAAAATTCTGATGGCGCACGAAGACATGACACAAAACATCAGTACAAAAGCGCTGCCTTTAGAACAAGGCTCAGCAACAATGATCGAGACTACAGACATGGCACATAAAATCACCAAAAAAATCGTCGGCTACAAAGTCCTGACCAAAGACGATGTCGAACCGGTCAAGCAAGAGCCGGAACAACCATCGCTGGAAAGCATGAACGAAAACCTCGCGCGTCCGGAAGTGCTGCTCGGTTCCACCTACAAGATCAAAACGCCGCAGTCGGAGCATGCGCTGTACATCACCATCAACGACATGATCCTGAACGCCGGAACCGCCCACGAAGAGCGTCGGCCATACGAAATCTTCATCAACTCCAAAAACATGGAGCATTTCCAGTGGGTGTTGGCGCTGACCCGGCTAATCTCGGCGGTATTCCGCAAAGGCGGCGACGCTTGCTTCCTGGTCGAAGAAATGAAAGCAGTATTCGACCCGCACGGCGGCTACTTCAAAAAAGGCGGCGTGTTCATGCCGTCGCTGGTCGCCGAAATCGGCTACGCGATCGAATCGCATTTGAAGCACATCGGCATGATCAAGCCGGAAAAGATGACCGATCACCAAAAGAATTTTCTTGATGAAAAGCGCAAGGAGTTTGAAGCCCAGCATGGGGAGTCGGAAGGGCAGGCATTTCCTGAAAAGGCTGTGCTGTGTAATAAGTGCAGCACCAAGGCTATGGTGTTGATGGATGGGTGTATGACTTGTTTGAATTGTGGGGAGAGTAAGTGTGGGTAGGGTTACTAATTAATTATATAGGGCATCAATAGCTATAACACATTGCACAATCCTAGACAGACTGAAAAAGTTAATGGAACGAGAAATTTATCAGAAGCAGTATGATTTTGAGCTCGAACAAAGAAATAGCATTGCTTCTGCGGCGAATGTTCCTATTGTTGCTTTAACCGTAGTCGGCGGAGCATTATCAACCATGATAGTCGACTTCAAGTATTCTTGGTGCATTTCGACGTACACGTTTACATCACTATCAGTTTTGTCACTGATAGCAATAGTTTTTTCTTTGGTATTTATTTTCAGATCCTTTTTGGGCTACACCTACCAAAAAAATTCCTACCTCATCAGCATTGGCTCAATATGAAAAAGAATTAAAGGAATGGCATACTCAGAACAGCGGAAATCATGAAGATTCGATTAGATTGGCAAAAATTGATTTTGATGAATATTTCGAAAACAAGCTATCAGAAGCAGTAGAGAACAATGGAGCAAACAACTTAAAAAGAGGTAACTTTTTGCATAACGCAACCTTATCAGTAGCCATTGCTCTAGCTTTCTTGGTTTTGGCCGCACCTTTTTATATATATCAGAAAATAAACCGCGAAGACACAATTCATCAAGTTGAAATAGTAAAACCTTTGAAACTAGCAGAAGAGAGATTAAACATGAGTAATGAAAATGGAAATAGTGGTTCCTCTACAACACAACAAGCAGCTCCAGCGAATACGCCAACCGCAGCGCCAGTGAGTACAAAACCACCGGGCCCGCCAAACGTTATGTTCAAAGGTAGTATCACATTTGACTCTGTATCAGCAGCAGGAAATAGAAATGTTGCTACAGTAATTCCGCCCGTCAAAAAAGGTAGTGGCAAAGAATAACGCCCAAGCGGGCCGAGGTCTGTAACCCCGGCCCTAACGTTTCTTTCCTCTTTGAGCTATCCGAGCACATTTAACCAACGCCAAACGTTTCGGTCGGGGCAACATGCCCCGACCTGCTTTGTTGTGTTTATTGCAAACGCTATAAGGCGGATGATTTGTAGGGTGGATTCGCCGCTAGGCAATCCGCCGCAACTGCGAAAGACTGTCATCGGCGTTGTGCTTTGATTGGCGGTTTGCTGGCGCGAAACCGCCCTACGCCTACACCACTACAATAAAACATAAGGTTCAGGTCTTTCCTCATTCCCACGCGCTGTGTGGGAATGCCGTATGGGACGCGCTGCGTCCTGTACTTGTAAGACCCCAAGCGGAGCGGGGTTTGCAACCCCGCTCCTAACGTTTGTGCAATGCCAAGCGCTTCACTTAAGCAACATAAACGCTTCGAACAAGGCAATACAGGAAGTTTATCGTTCCCACGCTCCGGCGTGGGAACGCAACGCTGTAAGGCGGATGACATGTAGGGTGGATTCGCCGCTAGGCAATCCGCCGCAACTGCGACAGGATGTCATCAGCGTTGTGCTTTGATTGGCGGTTTGCTGGCGCGAAACCGCCCTACGCCTACACCACTACAATAAAACATAAGGTTCAGGTCTTTCCTCATTCCCACGCTCTGCGTCCTGTACTTGTAAGACCCCTAGCGGGGCGGGGTTTGCAACCCCGCTCCTAACGTTTGTGCGATGCCAAGCGCTTCACTTAAGCAACATAAACGCTTCGAACGAGGCAATACAGGAAATGTTTACGCTGGTTCCCAAGCTCCAGCTTCGTGAGACGGGAAGCTGGAGCTTCCCGCACTGAGTTCCCAAGCTGGAGCTTGGAAACTAGCGTTCACTAAAACCCTTAACTTAATGGCAGTGACGCAGTCCCGTAGACCGGCGTTTCCGGCAAACACCATCCAAATTCGCCGGAAACGCCACCTCGCGCTACGCGCTTGGATGGTCTTATTCCGGCCTACGCCTATTCCCTCCGAAAGCTCGGGCACTCGGCGCGGCATGCGGGATGAGGTTGTATGATGCATCGGGCGACCGAAAAAAGTGAACTACAGGCAAAAAACCGACGAGGAGAGTGTATGACCAAAGATGACGTAGCCCACTGGGCGCTGACACATCCCCTAGCGCCGATCCATGTGGATTGCGCTACCGCCGTGATGCTGAAAATTCTCGACGGCAAATGCAAAATGCGGACAGAGGAAAAGCGGGTAATGGAACTGCTTTACGACGAAGTGAAGACACAACCCGGCCATCTGCTGGATACGGCACTCCACCTGTTGATTGCGCAAGCCCGTGAGCATCCCGATGAAGCAACGAAAAACATTATCTACGAAAAACGCCTGCTGGCGGAAACGGCTATCTCCCGACCCGTGATGAAAAACTTTAAAGCCATGATCCGGCAGGAGGGTTTGCTCGTCGTTGCCGTGGACGGCGAAGAGGATACCTCGGACGCTACATAAGAAATAGCAAATCCGGGGGCAGGTCTTTCTCGTTCCCACGCACTGCGCTAATTGGTTATACACAAGTATTTTAATGCACGTCATTCCGGAAGGGATTGCCGGACCCGTTAGAGCGCGTAGCGAATCCAGAACACAGGGATGTGAAACTGCCGGCTGGCACCTCGCGTTGATCAAACACCTGTTTCCTCATTCCCACGCGCCGCGTGGGAATGCAGTAGGGGACGCGCTGCGTCCTGTATTTTACGCGGGTTCCCAATCTGGAGATTGGGAACCCGGAAGAAGAAGCTCTAGCTTCGCGAATGCCCAAGCTTTTTAATCTGCCCCCCATGATTCAGCGTTATTGGTGTTTATCTCCGAAAATCTCAGTCATGGCTGCTGGATTCTTCATCTATTGGATGTCCACTAAGGGTCTTGCGGCCTGTGAACATTGCAGAAATAATGCTGCCACCTTCGCGCATATCAGTAATTATGACCGCTGCAACGTGCAATACAACAGCCGCAACCAGAAAATAAAAGCTATACAAATGTATTACGGCAATAGGCTTGCGAAAAGCACGCATGCCCTGGTAAGCAGTTTCATCATACATGGCTGGTGCATAGGGGACTACCATATAGGGCGCGATACCCGGTGCAGCCACCCACTGCGCTATCCAATGCCCGAAAGGCGGGAGAAATAAATCGGTGCCCGCCAGCACCAACCCCGTGACTGCCTGAAGGGTGATCAGGAGAAACAGCACGGCGACTCCCAATCGTCCGACCGGGTTGTGCCCGATATACTGCTCAGGGTGGCCGGAGAAAAATGCGACGACATAGTTGCGCAATACATGAAAGTAGCCCTTGCCGCCCGGAAGCACCGACCTCAACTTCGCGTAGCGATTACCTAAAAAGGCCCAAATAAAGCGCCAAATCAGGTTGATGCAAAACACATAGCCGATCCAGGTGTGGACTGTCTTGATTTTTATCTTACCTGCATTCGAGACGTCAAGGCTGTTCGCATTCAGGATAACCAGACCGACACCCATAAGCGCCAGAACACACAGCACATTAATCCAATGAAACCAACGGGTCCCTGCATCCCAAACTGGGTACGATTTGAGTTCTGCCATAAGGGCGCTCCTTAAGAATTTAAAATTGTTGCCAATGTGAAAATGCAACTTCCACTTTATCGACCTGAATCCGCCTTTTCAGGAGATTATCAGGTTCAAGCGATTGCTAGGCATCGCTATTGCAGGTCATCTTCATCAATATGAAATTTATGCAGCATTCGATGAGTTACAGGGGCTAGTACGATGCCCATTATTGCTATAAATACCAGCCCGCTAAAAAGCGCATACCCAGAAGCAAACATTTTTGCTCCAGTCGTAGCAAGCGAATTGACAGGTCCCATTCCCCCGAGAATCATAGACGCCTCTAAAAGAGAATCAACCCAATCAAATCCTGCTATCCAATGATAGCCTATAACACCAATAGATAAAGCAACTGCAATCAAGATGCCTGCCATCGCAACAGACGCTGCCATCCTTCTGACAAAAACTGATATCGGAGCAAGTTTTTCATATCTTCGTTCAAACATCTTAGCCTCGAATTACAATGTGTAACAAGAAATTATCTAGCTCGGTATAGCTTATACAGTAGACCCGGCTGAGCAACAACATTCCTCGTTCCCACGTGTTACGTCACTGCCATTACGTTAAGAAAAATATGTAACAACCAAATGTTAATCGAGAACTTTGTTCAATTTGCATAAGCGTAAAAGCATCGTTTTCAATGGTCTGCACTTAACTTAATGGCAGCCTCGTAGGCTGGAATAAGCCGGTTCGAGCGGCAGCGAAAACCGGTGTTTCCGGCAAACACCTCCCCAATTCGCCGGAAACGCCACCTCGCGCTACGCGCTTGGATGGTCTTATTCCGGCCTACGCCTATTCCCGCCGAAAGCTCCGGTACGGTACTCGGCGCGGCATACGGGATTAATCTTTTACCATCGGCAAATTTTCTTCGCTCCCACGCGACGATTCTCATTCCCTCGCGCTGCGTGGGAATGTAGTATAGGACGCGCTGCGCCCTGTATTTATATGGCCTATCTGTAGTTGGGTATGGATCGTGACTCACTGCGCAGCGCATGGGAACGAGACAACAAAAAGGCCGTGCCCTTTTATTTTTATGGCTTTGATTGCTCAACTCAGGAGCAAAGGTGATACCGGCAGGTGATAATTCAGGA
>Ga0160178_103790_pt1 | contig 46312 bp, 45 predicted proteins | sample met4sta_2_FD_108560 | JGI IMG/M metagenome (GOLD analysis project Ga0160178, IMG submission 108560) | Synthetic bacterial communities of pure cultures from sediment of Lake Washington, USA, under low oxygen conditions - MT... | ecosystem: Engineered > Modeled > Simulated communities (microbial......
CGCGACAAAAGCAGTCGTCCCGGCAGAAACCCAAAAACAGGTGAAGAAATCCCCATAACAGCCCGCCGCGTGGTAACATTCAGATCAGGTCAAAAACTAAAAGCCAGAGTGGAAGCATATGCTGGAGCCGAGTAATAATAATGAGTTGCCGGTCATACCGGCAAAGCGATATTTCACCATAGGTGAAGTCAGTGAGTTATGCGGCGTAAAGCCTCATGTACTTCGCTACTGGGAACAAGAGTTTACAGAACTTAGCCCGGTAAAAAGACGCGGCAATCGTCGTTATTATCAACGCCATGATGTGCTGATGATCCGGCAAATAAGATCATTACTGTATGAACAAGGCTACACTATCGGCGGCGCCCGAGCTCATTTGAGCAGTGACGATGCCAAAGAAGATTCAACCCGCACCAAACAGTTGATTCATCAAATGGTTAGCGAACTAGAAGAAATTCTGGAGCTGCTAAAGTAGATTTTTTCATTCAATGCGGCGAAATGTAGTATAATTTGCCGCATTGAATTATTGGGGATTGTGTTCACAATCCTTTCAGCTTTAAATTCTTTATTTCAAACTGTCGGGGCGTAGCGCAGCTTGGTAGCGCACTTGTCTGGGGGACAAGGGGTCGTAGGTTCAAATCCTATCGTCCCGACCAATTGAATCAAAGAGTTATACCATTATCAACACAAAGAATTATCCCGATGTAGTAAGTTTGTCACAACTTGCCCCAGGTCGGAAAGAAGAATTTCCCGCGTACTCTTCAAGGTGAGCGCTCGACAAATGAGCATACCGCAAAACCATCGATATATCAGCCCAACCACCCAACTCCTTCAATACGTGAAGAGGAGTACCGCTTTGAACATGCCAAGATGCCCAGGTGTGGCGTAGATCATGCCATCTAAAATCCTCAATACCTGCCCTCTTTAACGCCTTGCGAAATGATTTAGTATTACCATCATTAACTACATTACCTTTATACGTAAACACTCGAACATCATGTTTACCAACCTGACTGGCAATTACATCAAGAGCATCATCATTCAACGGAACAGCAATTGCTTTACCCGCCTTAGCTTGATCAGCTAGAACCCACGCACACCTACGTTGAATATCAATCTGCGACCACTGTAAATGAGTTACGTTACTTTCACGTAGGCCAGTAGCCAAAGCAAAACGAACCATAAACTTTAAATGATCGGGAAGCTCTTCAATCAAACGGACTGATTCATCACGAGTAATCCAACGAACGCGGCCAGCAGGCTCAGGTAAAAAACGAAACCCCGGAACGGAATCTATCCATTCCCAATCATCTTTAGCCCTATTCAATATAGCCCGCAAAATTGAAAGAAGTCGATTCACAGTTGAATTACTCACACCATCAGCCAATCTTGCATTTTTTATTAAATCAATCTTGAGCTTGTTAATTTCATCAAGATAAACATCACTTAAATGCTTATCAAGACAACGCAAATGCACCTTGTCCGTCTCAATGCTTTTTTTATGCCCTTGCTCAGTCAACCAACGAATAACAGCATCCTTCCAAAAATAACGAGGTTTAGCACCAAGATACCTTACCCGCCACGCCTCAGCTTTCAACCTATCATGTAATTCTTGAGCCTCATGCTTTAACTGAGTCCCAGCAGTCTGTTGTATTCGTCGTCCATCTGGAGCGGTGAACTGAATCCACCATGTATCTTTACGCTTGTAGATCGACATTGAATAGTATCCTTTGGTTGATCATCGACTACCGTCAAGGTGTCATTTACAGAAAGTGGATAACGGCCAGAAACCCAGTCAGCTAGATGCTCACAGACAAAAACCCAACGCTTTCCAGCCTTACGGCCGGGAATCAATCCAAGTTTCGCCTTTCGCCTTAAAACTTCAGGATTCATTTTAAGGAAATCAGCAGCTTCATCTATGTCAAAAATCTGCATCAGTTTTAATTCCGTTTAAATTAAAAAATGTCTATCTTCACCAATGGCCTGAACGGCCTGTGCATCAGATAGACGTGAAACAGGTTTAAAAAATTTATCGTGAGCTTCCTTTTTTATCGGTTCGTTATTCAACCGCACAGTTTCAACATGCTTTATCAAGCAATCCACGGAGCAAAAAACCAACTCTTTCCAGATCAAAGCGGTTTTAAGCAAAGCCGTACCAGGGCATATAGAACAAGGAACAATGGAAAATAGGTTAATGGTCATTTAGTAAGCCTTAGCCAGTAAATCAAATACCAGCAAATAGACGCAATCAAAAAAGGGAAAATGCCACGCGCAAAACAAGCAATGGAACAGAGAATAAAATTAATAACTTTCTTTATCTTCATGCCGCTTTACCGATCAAACGCCTTTTTTCCAATCCCTCTTTAATCTGATCCCGCAAATCATTATCATCCTTCCCCCTACTCCTGTAATACGTTTGAATTTCCGGCCATATATGCAAGTTATGTAACTGGCGCATCACATGCCGTACTGTGCAATCATTACGGCGAGCCATGATTGAAACCAAGTTGCCAATAACGGAAGTGATGTTTCTAGCGATAGGGTCTATGGCTTCTTTTTTTTTGCGCGAAATTTTTACGCCTTGAGCGGGGACTTTGAAGATGACGTCTTGCATTAGTAATTGCCAAAAGGGATTTAGATAACCACGGGCATCACCATTAATCATTAGCCGGTTGCGTTCCAAAGCATAGCGCCAGAGATCAGTTAAATAATCAGCAACTTGGTTAAAGGCTTCAAATACCAAACCCAGACCTAAACCTATTTCACGTATGACGGTATGGTGAAGCCTTGCTTCTATTCGACGTACGGTCTGGGTATCGTCATAAGCGCCTAATGAATAAATGTTCCATTCCTCACTGAAGTAATCAACCTTGTCTGATTTAACGATTTCATAGCTTTTGTCATAAATTGCCATCTGAATACCCAAGGGCTTACCGATCAGATAATTCTTTCCTTGGTCACTAGCTCCATAACTAGCAATAGCATCACAAAAATCCGATAAATCCAGAGAAGCAATACCGTCAAATACTCTAACCGTCCGAGAGCTTGTGATAAAATTCTGAATAAAATCAACAGGCAGGTTAAAGCCTTGATAATCGCAAGCCAAATGGACAGCAACGCCCTTTGCTTCTGGCTCTTCTAAGAAAATACGCGAGAGACCAACAAAATCACCGTGCAAATATTCCCAAATTTCCTGGACTGTACGCTGAGAAATAAAATGCGGCGACAGTTCAATTTTTAAATGTGAACCTTCCTGATCTATCTTGCCGTACCAACTGCCAAACAAAACAACCAACCCAACAGCATTGTTTTGCAGTTTATAGCGATAACCGCCAGTTTTACCCATCCGACTAAAATGCCAACGGTCATCATTAACCAAATCGTTTGCGGTTAACCTGACAAACTCATCTTTATTTTCCACATGTTGCTCAAGTTTTTTAATAAAAGAAGCTTTAGGTACACCATGAAACAACTGTCTTACGGTATCAACCGAAGCGCCAACAATATTAACGCCCGAAAGGTCTACAATTTGATCACCATTAGCAAACAATAAGCCGGACTGATCTTCTTCAGAACCAAGGGAAAGAGATTCAAGGGAAAAGCGTTGGTTAAATTTCATATTATTCAGCTCTTATAGGCTTCGTGTTGTTGTTATGTGTTACGTGATACAGGGACGTAACAGCCTTTTTTGTGGTTCTTTACTTCAGCAATGGGAAGGAAAACTAGATTCCGCGCGTCATGCTGTTCTTTCATCAATCCCTCAATCACTCGCTCATTCGGAGTTATTAGCGCGGCACCGGGGGCGGGGCTGTACCGTTCCTTCGCCACGCCGCCTATTCAAAAATTTTAATGCCCAAGGAACCCGGAAATTTTTTGCAACTCGCTTGTCCCAACCTCAAACAGGCAAAAAGATTTCACCCTAAACATTAAAATTTTTGGCCGCCGTGAACGCTCAGTCAGATACACCCCCGCCCCCGGTGCCGCGTCTAATAACTAACCTCAATCACTCATTCAATCGGTCAATCTTCATTCACCGCATGACACGCTACTTAAACTCACCAGCGACTTTGATAAGTAAAGCTATCACCCGATAAAAGCGGGGAAGGTGCGAATGCGCCTATATACATTGGTTTTCACCTATAATCACTTTAGGCGCATCCACACCTCAAGCCCATGGCGCGAACAAAGCCCAAGCTATCTAAAATGATGTCTCGATAAAAGGACAAATTCGCACCTACCCCGCTTTTATCTGTCTTGCATGTGTAATGGCATTCCTATCAGTGATAGGAAAATCGCCCAAGTTCACCGTTACTAAACCGGGGCATAATGAGCCAGGTCAGTAACGTCCATATCAGCGCGAGGCAACATGCCCATGTTCATCATTTATTCCAAATCCCTTTCATAAAAAAACCAGTTACAAAGGCCTGCCCCCCAACTCCTCATTCTTCGACTCTGGAACATTGCGCTCGATATCCAGAGGCCAAGAAGTCAGAGGATATTGTTTACCGCCTTTAATCAGAAGCAAACCGAACGTTTTAACCTCAACGGTATAACCAAACTCTTGAATCTGCTTCACACTAAAACTTTCATAAACGCGTTTTTCAGCAGTATAAAAATCAATCCTTGCCAAAATGCGCCCACCTTTTGATGCAACAACTAGGCCCGAAAGTCTAGGCCTGTACTCGCTTAAATATCGTTCGATAAAATCCGCATATTCACGCGCTTTTGGTTCTTTCGTGGGCTCTTTATCCTCAACTTTTGCAGGAACAGGTACAGGTACGGGAACAACCTTAGGCGGCTCTTTTTCAAGCGTTGGGTTATATGGGCGAGTTACTACGGTAGTAGTGACTTTAACAGGCGAACTACGACCAGTCAGGAAGCCATACAAATAATATCCAGAAAAACACAACACAACCAAGAAAAGAGGAATGTAAAATGTAAAAACCGCTGACTTAAAAATGTTCGTACGATCATCTTTATGGGCATCTATTGAACTTACGCCCTCGGAATGAGAGGCATACAAGCCGAAATATTTTTTATCGTAAGTGCCTTTACCCGACCTCAATTGCTTAAACTTGCCAGACTGCTGCTTAAATGTCGTCCACGTATAACTGTCAGGCATTCCGACGGCATCACGCTTAACAAAGGTGATAAGCTGGTCTATACGCCGCTTCCACAACATATGGCAATCCCTATGGTCTTGACCCATAGCAATAATATCAATACCTCGATGCCGATGCTGGGTGACAAATTCAGTTATCCCCGAGTCAAGAGTCGCTTTACCAGCCGGAAAGAAATCTTGAAGCTCATCGATAATAACCATAGAATCATTGGCAACATGTACTTGTACATCTTTAACCTGCTCTTTCGTCAACTGACGCAACAAATTTTGAATTATAGGTAAAGGTAAACCCGTTACTTCGGCAAATTTTTCATGATTCAAGCCCTCAATATATGCAAATACCACTCGACCTTTAAGTAAAGCGGGGATGATTTGATTAATAGCCGCCTCGTAGCTTTTACCTGAACCGGGCAAGCCTTCATGGAAAATAATCATAAAATTGATCCCACCAATTTAAGTACTTTTAAAGCCGACCAAATAACCACACCACAGGTTAATATCTGCATAGACTGGACAAAACCAACACGATCTAAACAATAAACAATATCCGGGGAAAGAGACGAATACCCAATACTTAATTGAGATGACAAAGAAGAAGCACCAGAAAAACAGTAGGAGCAGGAACCCGAAACCCAATTTAAAAGCCACGTCAAGCCTTCAAAACCTTTTTTTAACAGCCAAACCGGCATATCACCCAACCAAAGCTTTAAGGAAAGAAAAACATTATCCAAATATGTAAAAAGACCATTAAAAAAGTTTTTTATGGTGTCAACAACCGCCTGAATCGAATCCATAATTAATTCCCGGAAATAGCAATTTTAAAAGCCATAAGCGTAGCCATAATTCTAAGAACGCCCGAAATAATAGGCCATATTGAATTCATCATGGGCGAGCATAAAGCCGAAACCTCGACTGGTTTCATGCGAATAGCTGACGGATCAATAACCCACACCGGACAAATTCCACCTGCAGGCAGATTGACCGAAAATAGATCCTTACCAAAATTTAAAATAGGCGACCCTTGAATTTGCCCCATACCATTACCCATAACCCCTTCAAGCGTTTCCCCCGAAGACTCGTACCATTTACCTGCATTAGCCCCCGCCCCCAATGTCGCAGCAACCGCCACACCATCAGTTGTACCCTTGCCTGTTGAATCACCTTTCTGGGTAGTTGACCCAGTTTGCTGACCAGTTGAATTAATGGTTGTCGTTGTAATCGTAGGTGTTGAATTGAATATGTTATTTGTCGTTGTGGTAGTTACAGTCTTGGAACCATCGGCAGCGGTAGCAGTTGATTGTTTTGTAACCTCCTGAACTCCTGTAGTTATAGGAACAACTTGTGACGTTGGATTTTGAGCGGTCGGCGCTGTCTTAAGATTAGCAACAACGTGACCGAGATCACCTGTAGGCAATCCAATACAAACGGGTTTTCCGGAATTTGACGATAAAGCGCAATTTACAACCTGACCATTTGCATTGGGTGTATCGACTATTACGTGACCATCTACAATTGCAGCCGGGTTGCCGCCAGAAGTCAACGCGTTGTTGTTCATACACACGTCAACGCCATTAACCTGACCGCAATTGGGCTTATTTTCTGGAGCGCAAATTTCTTCACCATTTTGAACGGTAAAACAGTTTTTATGAGGAGCAGGAACCGTGCAACCAGTACCGTCCCATAAAAGTGGAGACGTACACTGACCGGCTGGCATTGGCGTTAAAAGCTCAATAGGTAAAGCCGAATCGGCTTGTGTCGTTGTCGAACCGGTAGCCGTAGCAGTTACTGAACAATAAATAGCCCCACCGGACGTAACGGTACAGCCCTTGTTATCATTAGTGGTTCTAGCTGTAGTGTACTGACAACCACCATTATATTCTGTAGGTGGAGGAGTGATTACCCCGGCCTTATCCTTAGATAAATTGATGGTATAAGGCGCAGCCCCAACACCAGTATGACCGGAAAGCACATAAAGAACCTTCGTATCACCAGCCGTACAAACAACAGGCGGAGGTTTACACGCACCGGTTGCATCACGAACATCTGGAGCGGTACAAGGCGTAGCGTTTATACAGGATGTACCTGAAACAGTACCACCGTAAGAACAAACATAGACAAAAGAAACGCTCTGTGTTCCGACACAATTACCACCGTTAACAGTAGGATGATAGAACCATTGATTTGCCCCCATATTATCCAAAATAGCAGGAAGCCCAGCGGTACAACTTCCAGCCGTCATTTTTTGATTTGCCGCTGATTGAGGATCTGAATAATGATAGGTTACACCCCATTGAGTCCACGTAAAGTCACGCACAGCTGGATAGGTATCGGCAAAAACCGAACCCGAAAACGTCAAAACCAAAAACAGGATTATTTTACGCATTGTCAAATCCCGATATGACGGCATAGGCGCAAACTAGGCCGCTTAGGAAATACAAGGTTAAAAAAATCATGTTTTTGGTCTCTTTTTTGGTTTATAAAAAAGGGTGCCTTTCGACACCCTTCCTTTTTCTTGGTTACCGGAACCAGCCGATAACTTTGTTAAAGCCCCACTTGGCTACACCGGGCAGCATTTTAATTGCGGCAATGGCTGTAAGAGCTGCTACGATGGTTGTAGCATCAACTGCCGCTGTTAAGGCTGTAAAGTCCAGCGCTACATTTGCAGGAGTAATTGCAACCATTGCCAAGGCTAATGCAGTGAGTAAAACTGCACCGATTCTTTTGATGTTTTTCATAGTTCACCTATTTTTCTTAAGTTAAAGTCTAACGATGATATTTTTCGTTAAACCAGTTGATAACGACTCCATAACCCCAAGTCGTCAGGTATGTGATGATTGGCAAGCTGAAGCCAAGCATCCACATTTGTTGCAAATCCCCTGCTAAGGGAATTGTAAATATGTCCATTAGTGTTGGTTCGGACATTAGTTTCGTATAGTCCGATGAAGAAAAACCCAAAAAATGGCCCGTTACAGGCATACCCCAAGGATTTGCTGGCGATGCAGTGTCACAAAGTGCAGGTTCAACAGGAACGGGGAATACGGTCTGATATTTTTGAAACGTGCCAGAAATAGTAGACTGTAAGACCTCATAACACGTAGCCATTTAAGTAATGCTCCTCAGTTTGTTTTCTTTTAACTGTCCGTTTTCTTTTATTACATGGCCGTTTATGAATCGGTCTTTTTGTACCTGGTTGCTGAGTACCCGCTCTTTGAACTCTACGGGCTTTTTTATCAGGCAGGCCATTGAGCGGATTTTCATGGTTTAACCCCCTGTTTATGGTTTGTTGGCGGAAGATGTACCGGTTGTTGTCTGGGCTGCACCGGTTTTTGGTTTGTCTTTATCAGGGAGGATTTCCCCGGTTGTTTTGTCTATGTCTTCGTCTTTTATTTGTCCGGGTTCCGGGCCGTCAAGTTTCATGCTGATGGCTGTCAGGACTGCTTTGTTTTGGCCGCCCATGTTGATTTCACAGAGGATTTCCATTTGACAAGGAAAGTAAAGTTTTCCGGCTTCTACTTCGGCTTTTTTCTGGTCGAACATTTCAAACGGCATTTTGACTTTGATTAGTTCGTTACCCAGGTTGTTGGGGTTTTTTCCGGTGTTGGGTTTGGATACCCAAATGGAGCCACCTTTGTTGTCTCCATCTATTTCATAACGGGTTAACGATTCAACTTGTCCTCTTATGACTGTTTGCATGTCGCCTAGGAAGCTGTTTTGGGTTAATTGGTCGGTCATGATTTTGTACCTTTGTTGGGTTAAGGGTGGTCTTTCGGTTTCTGTTGCTTTTTGGTTTGACCTTTTAATACGCGTAGGTCGAACGCGGTTAGTCTTCTATGTCTGGGTCTTCTAAATCGGGATCTTCTTCGTTTCGTAACAAAGAGATTTACACTTATGATCACACCAACGTATAAGGCGTTTGGTTAGACCAAATGGTTTTTTGCAATACTCGCAAGATGAAGAAAAAACAGGCGAAAATTTTAATTTCGTAACAGATTCATTTCGTAACAAATCGGTATTATTGTTTAATGAATCTTGTTTCGTAACAGATTCATTTCGTAACAAATCAATATTATTGTTTGATGCGACTGGGGCCGCACAAACAGAACTAGATTTGCGAATACGATAAGCGGCCATCTTGCAAGCATCGGAACAATAACGTGCAATACGACCAGTAGGTAAACGAGGCACGTATCTATCACAATGCAAACAATTAGACATTGGTGCCACCCTGCTCCACAGCAAAAGTTTCAGCGGTTTTACAGCTGGGTGACGGTGGTGCAGGAGTTAGAAAAGCGCCGGTTATCGCGTTATTTTCTTGTAAATCCGGTTGAATACAGGTTCCAAATCCGGATTTATCAAAGGCTTTTGCCATCCCAGTAAATGAATATGTGATTGAGAACAGTGCAAAGACAAAGCCAATGATGAAGGGAAACGCTGAGTTTGAAACGAATGCCCATAATAGGTTTATTAATCGTCTGCGCTGGCTGTATGTCATGCCCTGACCGGGTACGCCGTGTTTTATGTTAATCATTTTTGATTCCTTGTTTTTTTGTTCTGTTGAAAGCTAGATAAGGCTGGTTATAGCCGGTTTTATCTAACATATTTGTTATGCTGTTTTTGTTTTGTTCTTTTTTTGCGAACCCTAAAGGGCCGGGCTTTCCGTTCCAATCGACGTTTAAACCTGATAACTGGCAGTAAGGCCAAAACGCTTTTACGCAAGCTTCAAAGGTTTTGACCTAACTGCCAGTAATTCAGTTTTAATCGCCGATTTCCTCTACAATCCCTTTCGCTTGCGAATGGACTCACTACGATAATTCGACGCTGGCTACTTCGCTGCCGACTTCACTATGTTGTCAGCCTTTAAGGCAATGTATAGGGTGGTGAATGGCGCAGCCGGTTTTATTTCTTTGCGGTTGTTTTCAGCCTTGGCTTTATAGCCATTTCCACGCGAAGCATGGGCGCTAGGCGCCACTATTGGACTAGGTGAATGCCCGACGGGCAGAACGCGCTTTTTGTTACCCGTATTCACCGACACCCTTTTTTTGTCCAAAATCAGGTGTTTGTGTTTCTTGGCTTTTAACATGCGGCGCGCGTTTGATGTCGGCAGAAGGTTGTCTCCGATGGCCAGACGCCCGGCAAAGATGACCTCGTTCCTCGGTACATACTTTGCGCGGGGCGTGGAGGCCGGGAAGTCAACGAACCGAATCATTAGCGCGCCGCTTGTTTTGATTTTTCTTGCTTGTCTTTCAAATACGCAATCACTTGCCCCCGCAGTTCTTCAGACAGTTCTTTCATGGGGATAAGCTGCTTACGTAGGTAAAGCGTCATGATGGATTTTGTCAGGCCATAGGGTCTCATCCCTCTATCCATAGCTTCCAGTTCAAGGTTTATATAGTCCCTTTGAGCTAGTGCAGTTCTGTATAAGCGTTCAGGTCCGTCTTTTGATTCTAAGCTGCCACGGTCAGGCAGTATCGGTGATTCAGCCATTTATGCGGCTCCTATGAGTTGGGATTGATATAGATACATTTAAGCAACCTCTTTAAGATCGACAAGGATTTCATCTTTATAATGTCCACCAGCAATCAAAAGAGAACCAAAAAGATGGCGGTCTTCTAATATTTCACACTGACACGTTTTGAATTCCGTAATCAATTGTTCGTTACCAAGAAACAAGAATATCAATCCCTGTAAACGCTCACTGCCTGTATTAGCAATCAAATTAAGCTCGTTACGACAATAATCCATATCCCTATAAAAATGACTGGACGAGTCATGGTAATTAGCCAACGCTTGTTTGAATTTACGATGTGAATGAGTAACGATTAGACGAGAGGTTTGATCTACTTCGTGTAGGGTTATTTTGATAGCGCTCATAACACTTTTCCTTCTTTCAGGTTAGCAACCAGAACGACCATGTTGATCATGCGATAACGGCCTATCTTCGCCGTAGGTAAGTAGCCTTGATCTATCCAGCCACCGACTACGCCTTTGCTTAGGCCTATAGATTCGGCAAATTTGTCGGGTGTCATGAACGGGATGAAAAACAGTTGGGAGGCGGTTTGCTCTAATACTTTATCGCCAATAGGATTTAATTCTATAACGGCGTCTAAGTTGACTAGGTTTTGCTCTTGGTTCATGATTGCACCTCAAACAAAAAGCAAAGAATCGATATACCTAGATGAAGCTGAACCCGATAACAGCCCCAAATCGTCGGAAATATAACGATAACAAATAGCTTCTTTGCCAATCGACAAATCAATAGCAACATCAAAGACAGTGCCTGTTACTGGATGCACAATTCTGATAATTTGCCCCGGTTGTATTTCAATTCGACGAATGTTAGCTTTGGTTTTTTTGACTTGGTTTTGCTCTTGGTTCATGATTGCGCCTTAGCCCTGTTTGGCTGGTTGTGGCTGGCTTGAAACAATGACTATATATTAGCAAGTAACTAATATTTAGTCAACTAATATTTAGCAATCAATGAAAGATAGAATTAGAAAACTAAGAGAAAGCCTTGGATTTGACAGGACAATGTATGAAGCAAAAACAGGCATTAAGGCTAAAACATGGGCAAATGTTGAGAACGGCTTACAAAAAGCCAATGAAGAACACATAAAAGCAATTATTGAAAAATGGCCTGAGTACGCCTATTGGCTTACAACTGGTCAAACCATCCCAGAAGCCGGACAAATCAGCCCAGAGATCGAGGAAACTAGAAAAAATCTGTCAACGGGTACATAACCGCAGGGAGGGCATTAGAAAGATGGGGGACGGTTAGGACTTAAACCGGATTAAAGCCGAAAGCAGCAATAAGGCCGCTTATGTAAGCCGTTACCTACTAGATGTAATCATTCAAAAACAATCAGAGGATATGCATGAACGGGTTATTTGCTCTATTAATAATTATTTTTATAGTATCGATTCTCATAAAAGTATTAATAAAGGTTTTCAACGGTACATATGAAAAAGAAGCAAGCTATAAAAAGAAAAATTATTACAAATCAGGAAAAAAGATAATGTATCAAACAATAGTTGATCAAATGGAAATAGGCCGCGAACTAAAAAAAATAGAAAATGACAGGCCACTTTACGGAAACACAGAAATTATTAAGTACCGCCGCGATGACACGGTACACCCAGCAAACGAAAACTGCATAAGATGGAACAAGGCTTTTTTAAAATCACTGGAATGGAAACGATACGAAGAAGTTTGCATGGAGTACTTAAGGCTCAAAAATTGCGACGCTAACGTAACCAGCATAGGCGCAGACGGAGGGATCGATATAAAGATACATGACAGAAACGGAAGCCTGTTCGCAATAGGTCAATGCAAGGCATGGAATAAAAAACCTATAGGGGTAAATCTGATCCGTGAGCTTTACGGAGTAATGGCAAGCGATAAAGCCAGTTGTGGTATTTTTTTAACAACCTCAATATTCAGTCAGGACGCAATAACATTCGCAGAAAACAAAAGATTATTGCTCATAGACGCAGACGAATTTATTAATCTAATTAACGGCCTTAAAGACGACGACAAAAGAAAAATTGACAAGATAGCTACTGCAGGTGATTACACTACTCCTACTTGCGTTCACTGCAATGTTAAAATGGTAAGAAGGACGGCATCAAAAGGAAGAAATGAAGGAAAAGATTTCTGGGGTTGTGTGAACTTCCCAAGATGCAGAAAAATATTGTTTTAACGACATTACTACATTTAACCGTTACTTTGTAGCAAGATTACAACCTCAATCAGTAACGTTCAAACTGTTACTTTCTGGATCAAAATAATGCCAGGTCAGTAACACGCCTATCAAAAGCACGTTTGCGGCAAGCACCATCAGAATATTGTTGTTTACCTGTTACCCGCCGGCCGCAAGAACACGCACATAATGTAACGCCTGTTTGCCGGGAAATAACCGCCGTAGCAAGTGCTATTGCCATCCCATAAGGTACACCATTGCCAATAGCGCGAGTTAATGCACCCCTTGTAAAAGAAGGTATATTGAAACCCGCGGGTAAACCTTGTAAATCCGCAATCTCTGAGATAGACCGTGAATCATTGGCCAATACAGTGGGTTGTGTTGCTTTTATACCCGCCATTCTATCAATGGTTAGTAATGTACCGTCATTGCTTCCAAATTGAACATGCCGTAATCGGCGTTGTTTAGAACCGAATTCGCAAGCCTGTAAATCCAATCGCTGCCAAGAATATCCGGCAATTTTAATATCCGGTACACCCGGAACGTTTTCGGCCAACCACCATATAGGTTGAGCTTCAATGACAACACGCTTAAATTCATCAAGCATTCCGGTTCCATTACCGGTTTTTTCTGAACGCCTAGCTTTTGAAAAGTCCTGACATGGAGGGCCACCTATGATCCCGTCGAACTTACCAGTCGGTACATTAAACCGTCGTATATCACCACCAAAGATTAAATCAGGGCCGCGAACAACGCAAAAGCCGGTATCTTCAAAACCGCGATCTAAAAGGCCTATTCCCGGAAACAACGAAAGAATCATATACCGTTACCCAACCAGGTTAATTTTATTCCAGAAAGAAACGTTACTATTTCAGGTTGTCACGTACCAGGTCAGTAACAAAATATCGGACTGACGCCCAATGACGTGTAGTAAATTTGTCACTACGACAAAAAACCAACTAAATGAAATCAAACTCTTATAGCGTAGGTTTTAAATTAAAACAATTTATAAGCTACTGTTATACTTTACGTTTTATTTTTCCCGTCTGTCTGGGGGACAAGGGGTCGTAGGTTCAAATCCTATCGTCCCGACCAATTGAAACGAAGAGTTACAAAATACAGAATCTTGAAAAAAACAGAAAATAACGGCTTCGGGGTACCATTTTCAAAGTTATTGCCGATTATCATGCACTTTAAACCGCCGGCAACAAGTGTCGACCATCATTAAAACATTGGCACAAATAAGGCTGGCATTACCCCCTTAATCCCTACGCCAAATTCCACCCGGGCCCACCAACTTTACATCTGTCGTAGCGGTACTGCCATCTATTGCCTTATTTATCCCCAAATGACAGAGTGGACAGCAACAAGCCCCCATTGTGACTGTCGTAAAGCTATCTTTCTCGCTCAGTGGCTCAAAACCAAACTTTATGTTGGGCTAAGATAGATACTCCGCGAAGGATTGCCGCCATGCGTACTTAAATAAGGCATTCAATTTTTATCTACCAACTTTCTACAGTTCTAATTTTGGTTCGAGCGGCAGCAAGAACTGGTGTTTCCGGCACACTACACGGATTCGCCGGAAACACCACCTCGCGCTACGCTTGGGTGGCCTTATTCCGGCCTACTCGCCGCTATGCAGTCGAATGGTCCGAAAAACATCCCCAAACATTTCCTTAGTCAGCCGCTTGGTCTGCACGTTGTATCGACTGGTATGATACGAATCAACCAGTGTACGGCCATCCGGCAAGGCATACTGGGCATTATGAGCGAATTTTGCGTTACTCTGTTTCAATCCGTAGGCCTTTAATACCGCCTGATGGGCAACCAGACCTAAAGCCAATATAACCGCCTGTTCCGGCAAGGTTTTTAACTCGGCGGCCAGATAAGCATTGCACTGGTTGATCTCTGCGTTGGTCGGTTTATTTTGCGGCGGCAGGCATTTAACGGCATTGGTGATACGGCAGTTTTTAAGCGCCAAGCCGTCCGTCAATGACTCGGATTTTATTTGGTTACTGTAACCGAACTCGTAAAGCGCCTCATACAGCAACAGCCCTGCATAATCGCCGGTAAATGGCCTGCCGGTGGCATTGGCTCCATGCATGCCGGGAGCCAGTCCGACTATCAGCAGTTGGGCGACGCTGTCGCCAAACGGTGCAACCGGACGCGCATGGTAGTCGGGATGCTTTTGTTTAACTTCACACAGGAAGTCATCCAGCCGTTTACACTGCCTGCAATCTTGATCGAATATTTGTTTGGGATACATGTTTTGTTAAGGTTGATTTTCGCTAGTTCCCAAGCTCCAGCTTGAGAATTCGGTTTGGGAGCTCTAGCTTCCCGTTTCGCGAAGCTACGACTTGCATGGATGCAGGAGGTAGAGCAACGCAGGAGCAGTCCTTCGCGGTTCCCAATCTGGAGATTGGGAACAACGCATGTTAATTTTTCATAACTGGAAATTACCCACCTTGTTGCTGTCAGAAACCAGCAACTGCAACTTCTCAAGCCTGGGCAGTTTTTTGATGACGATTTCCCGTTTACTGGCAGAACTGCGGTCATGGCCGGTCTCGACATAAACCAGCTGCTTGGGTTGCCTGCCGCGAAAATATTTAGCGCCTTGTCTGTCTGCATGTTGATTAAAGCGCCGGGCAACATCGATGGTGATGCCGGTATAAAGCGAGTCATCGGTACAAAGGATGATGTAAACCTGCCAGTTCCACTGCGTCACACGACCGTCCCGAAAACGGAACCGACGGCTGCGGTCAGCCCCATAGCCAGCGCCCCCCAGAAAGCGACACGAAAAGCTCCCTTGATGATGCCCGATCCCCCGGTATAGGCCGCCAAGATACCCAGCAAGGTTAAAAACAGCAACGATGCAGACGACACCAGCACGATTAAATCGGCATCTGGAGCAAACAGGACTATCAATAAAGGCAACACCGCGCCAACGGCAAAAGTGACAGCCGATGTCAACGCCGCCTGAATGGGTCTTGCTGTGCCTGCTTCAGAGATGCCCAGTTCGTCACGGGCGTGTGCGCCCAATGCATCATGCTCCATTAATTGCACGGCAACCTGATCCGCCAGTAACGGATCGAGTCCGCGCGAGACATAGATGGCGGCCAACTCTTTTTGCTCATGATGCCCGTCTTCCTCCAGCTCTTTGCGCTCACGCTTTAAATCGGCCTGTTCGGTATCTGCTTGCGAGCTGACCGATACATATTCACCGGCCGCCATCGACATCGCCCCGGCAACCAAGCCTGCAACACCGGACAGGACTATATCGTTATGCGTCGCATGGGAGGCTGCAATACCCACGATTAAACTGGCCGTGGATACGATGCCGTCGTTCGCGCCCAACACGGCCGCGCGCAGCCAGCCGATGCGATGAGTCCTGTGTATTTCGTGGTGAGGTGACATTGGGTTTCCTTTTTTAAAAATCCGAAAGCGTTTTCGGCGGAATAGCCGCCCGCAAGGCATTCAATACGGCGAGCACATCGATGATTTCCTGGGTTATGGCGCCGGCTACCGGGGTCAAATACCCCAGCCCGGCAAAGACCATGCCTATCAGACTCAGCGCCATGCCGCCCACCGCGCTTTGCAGCGCAATTTTACGCATCCGCTCACCGATATGAAACAGCTCATCGACTTTTAACAACGAACTGTCCATGATCACCGCATCGGCCGATTCGCCGGTAATGTCGCTGTTCTGGCCGAAGGCGATGCCGATGGTCGCGGCAGTCAGCGCCGGGGCGTCATTGATGCCGTCGCCCAGAAACACGGTTTTTGCCGCTTTAGTTTCATTGCGCACCAGTTCCAGTTTTTGCTCGGGGCTCTGGCTGAAATAAACGTGTTTAATGCCGACCTGGTCGGCCAGGAAACGCACTTCCGATTCCCTGTCGCCAGACACCAGCATCACCTTGTCAAACAAGTGACTGGGCCGCAGGTGGTTGATAAATGACGAGCTGTCGGTGCGCACTTCGTCCCGAAATTGCAGGGTCGCCGCATAAGCATCGTCAACCAGCACCACGCATTCCAGACCGCCGGTGACAGGCGGCAGGTCTTTGGCAAAATCAGGGTGTTGTTCGACAAACTTTTTTCGGCTGGTAATCTGGACCCGCTTTCCGGCCACATTGCCTTTAAGCCCCTCGCCCGGCAACTCGGTGATATTGGTCACGCTTAATAAAGATAATGTCGATTTTTCCGCCGCCGCAACGATGGCGCGCGAGAGAGGATGTTTGGAATAGCGCTCCAGGCTGGCGATTAAGGTTAACACGTCCCGCTCGTTATAGGCCTCGCCGGGAACCAGCGCGGTCAATGAGGGACGCCCATAGGTCAGGGTGCCGGTTTTATCGAAAATAGCCGTGCGGCAGGTGCCGATGGTTTCCAGTATGGCCGGATTCTTGATGATAATTTCCCGCCGCGCGGCCAGCGAAATCGAGCTGATCACGGTGACCGGAATGCCGATCAGCAACGGGCACGGCGTGGCGATGACCAGTACCGCCAGAAAACGAACCACATCGCCGCTGACCGCCCAGGCAGTCAGCGCAATGATCACGGCCAGCGGCGTGTACAGCGCGCCCAGTTGATCGCCCAGCCGCCTGATATTGGGCCGATACTGCTCGGACGACTTCATCACCTCCATGATCTTGGCATAGCGCGAATCGATGGCCAGTTTGTCCGCGCGTATGGTCAGCGCCGAATCGCCGTTGATCGCGCCGGACAGCACTTGAGAACCGCTGACTTTCGACATCATATACGGTTCGCCGGTCAGATAGGATTCATCCATGGTGCCGGAGCCTTCCAATACCGTGCCGTCAACGGGACAGATTTCATGCGGCAGTATCAATAAGGTATCGCCGATATGAACCTGCCCGGTGGTAATGTCGGCCAGTTGATCGCCCGATTTTCTATGCGCGACGGACGGCATCCGCTTGGCCAATGCCTCAAGTACCGACGAGGCCTTGCGCACCGCGTAGGTTTCGAGCACCACGCCGCCGGACAACATCAACACCACCAGACTCCCCGCCAAATATTCGTCCAGCAGAACCGCCGTCACGATGGACATGCCTGCCAGCAAATCGGCGCCCCAATCGCCCTGCCCCAATTTTACGATCAGTTGATAAACCAGCGGAATGCCGCCCAGCGCCAGCACGATAAGCAAAGGCACAGACACCAGTTCAATCGGACAAGAGAATTGCCCCTGATAGATTTCGGCAACAGCCGAGCTTAAAGCGGCATTCAGCGATAACGTATAGACTTCATGCCCAATATCAAGCGCATAGCGCAATACCAAATACCCGCCGATGCCCAGCAGGCTCAATACAGCAATGATGTTTTCGGATGTTGCGCGGGGGATCGTTGCTTGCTTATCGGTCATTGTTTCAGCCTCGCAAAATAGGTGTCGCTAGTTTACTACAATCCGCTAAAGCGTGCCGTGCGCGCCTTCTTTGCTGGTGCGCACGGCAAGAAGCCCTACGCAGGATTTTCGCTGTCGATAAACAAGCACTCCACTGCAAATTGCTGCCGGGTTTTTTCCATTAGCGCCTGGATACCGAATCGTTCTGTGGCGTGGTGACCGCCGGCAAACATGTGTATGCCCGCCTCTTGGCTTTCATGCCAGTCATGTTCGCTGATTTCGCCGGTAATGTATGCATCCAGCCGTTCTTTTTCGGCCAAGCGCCATTCGCTGTTTGCTCCGCCGGTAATGATGCCGACCGACCTGATCGGCGCATTGTTATCGGGCGTTGCCAGAATGACGTTGTGTTTGAGCACGACTTCGAGTTTTTGTTGCAGCGCGATGGCGGTTAGCGGCTGTTCAAGCACGCCTTTAATGCCGGTCGCCGAGCCTTTGTAATCGCCGAACGGCTGTTGCTGCCTGCAATCGATCAGCTGGCCTAGCATCGCGGCATTGCCTATGTCCGGGTGCCCGTCCAGCGGCAGATGATACCCGATCAGGTTGATGTTGTTTTTCACCAGCGGGAAAATCCGCTGCGCGAACGTGCCGGTCAACGGTTTTGCGCCATGAAAGGTCCAAAACAGGCCGTGATGGACGACCAACGCGTCGGCCTTGTTTTCGACAGCCTGGTGAATGGAATCGCGGGTTGCGGAAACCGCAAAGGCGATACGCTCGATCTGTTCGGCCCCTTCTACTTGCAGGCCGTTAGGACAATAGTCGGCATAGGTTTCCGGACGAAGCAGGGCTTGGTAATAGTCATTGAGTTGTGACCGGGTAATCATATTGCCAACGCCTCAAATTGTCGCCAGATGGTTTTGAAGGTTTCGGTCAGGCGCTGATCGTCCGCCTCGATACGCTCGGCTATTTCTGCGACGCTGAACCAGTCGCCTTCGTCAATTTCGTCGGGTGCCAGATTAAACGGGCCGTTATGAATGCAACGGTAAACCTGGATAAATTCCATGCCGATCGCGGCTGTAGCCGGTAATTTAAACAGCGGTTCCAGCGTGTGCGCGGCGCTGATGCCCAGTTCCTCTTCAATCTCCCTGACGGCGCTGATGTCGTAATCCTCACCGGCGTCAACATGACCGGCCGCCGAGGTGTCCCAAAGGCCGCCATTGAGATCTTTCTTCATCGAGCGTTTTTGCAGGAACAACTGCCCTTGCTCGTTAAAAACCAGGATATGTACGGCGCGGTGCCTAAGGCCTGTCGCATGGATGATATGGCGCGCGCAGGTGTCGATAATGCAGTCGTTTTCATCAACGACGGAAAGTAGTTCGGTATTCATCAGTAAGGTTAAGTTATCAATCAAAAAAGATTGTAACTACTCAACAGTTAGAAAAATAGAACGCAGATGACGCTGATAATTATGATCAAATAAGATTTTTTGAATCATCTGCGTTAATCATATTAATCTGCGTCATCTGCGTTCCATTGTATTTAATAGCTGATTTTAGACTTTTATAAGAGGCACGCAAGCACAGTTCATGGGTTTTGCAGATACTGCGGATGATTAAAGCCATGCTCACATCCTGGGACGCGAGCATGTTTGAACGATTTTATCTGACGCTACCGGCTTCTGTTGCAGCCGCTACTTCAATTAACCGGCCTGATTTAACGTCGTAAATATAACCGTAAACAGGAATATCGGAAGGAACCAGCGGATGATTCCTGATACGGGTTACATCTTCCAAAACACTTTGCTCTTGGTCTTTAATGGTCAACCAATTTATATGCTTGGCTTCGTGTGAACCCGGTCCTTCACCGGTGTCATACCACAGGCCTTTTTCGTCCAGGGATGCCGTTGTTAAGCTGCTTCCTAACAAGTCGCGCATGATCTCATCGTTAAATAGTTCCATGCCGCAATTGGTGTGATGAATAACAAACCATTCCCGCGTTCCCAATAACTTATAGGAGATGACCAAAGAACGGATCGCATCGTCACTGGCACGGCCGCCGGCATTACGAATGACATGGGCGTCGCCTTCGGATAAACCGGCATATTTGGCAGGGTCCAAACGGGCATCCATACAGGTCAAGATCGCGAAATGCCTTCCGGGAAGCAGGGGTAAATCGCCTTTGTCACCAAAATCATTCACATAATCTCTGTTTGCTGCTAAAACTTCATTAAGAATTTTGCTCATAAACACCTCTCATTATAATTATTGGGCCATAAAAAACCGCTTGCTCCTGATCACTAAGGGATGAAAAAGACCAAGCGGCAATTAGACTACTATCTCCGGTTTAAAGTCTACTCCAATAAAGCAGGGTTTCAAATAGCGATATAGGTTATACAATATAAACTCAAAGTTTATAAAAGATCGAGCATGGCTAAATTAAATAACACGCAAGTCTTTTGCCGGATTGTTGAATTGGGCACTTTTACCGCGGTCGCCCGCGAAATGAATCTTTCGGCGATGATGATCAGCAAATACATGGCTCAGCTGGAAGAGTCTTTAGGGGTTGCCTTGTTAAATCGGACAACCCGGCAACTCAGCATGACCGAAGCGGGAAAAATATACTATTACCGCAGCAAACAGCTGCTGGATGATTTCTCGGAACTGGAAGAATATACCTCGCAGCTGGGTTTACAGGTAAAAGGCACTTTAAAAATCAGCGCGCCGATCGATTTTGGCGGACTTTATATGGTGCCTGCCATTGACGCGTATCAACGCGTCTATCCCGACGTCAAGATCTTGATGACCTTACACAACAGCCAGGTTAATTTAAGCGAAGGCAGTTTCGATTTGTCCATCCTGGTCACGGATACGCTTGATTTGGGCGTGGTTGCCCGGAAAATCGCCCAAACCCGGTTATGCACTTATGCATCGCCCGACTATATTGCCGAACACGGTGAGCCCCAAACCATTGCCGAGTTAAGTTCGCATCGCTGCCTGCATTATATGGATACGCCGCATAAGGATTATTGGGTGTTTAATGACGGTGGCGAGGAGGTTAAAATCAAGGCGAACTGGCACTTTGCCTCAAACAATGGCCGGGCTCTGTGTCAGGCGGCCGCTTTGGGCATGGGCATAACCCAGGCGCCTGAGTTATCGGTGATGAATTATTTGGAACAAGGCAAGCTGATGGAGATTCTGCCTGCTTTTCGCATCCCGTCGCTGGAAATTTATGCCACCTATCTGCAAAGACGCTTTCTGCCCGCCAAGTTGGCGACGTTTGTGGATTTTTTAATTAAGTATTTTGCAGAAAACAATCGACTCACAAAATAAGCTGATATATCTAAAGGCACATAGCATGGCAAGGCGAAACAAACACAGTCTGGAAGAAATCAGGGAAATGGTATTGAATGCAGCGGAAACCATCATCATCAATGAAGGCTATTCGGCGTTAACGGCGCGCAGGATTGCGATGGACATCGGTTATACGGTCGGCAGCATTTATATGGTCTTCGCCAACATGGCCGATTTGGTCATGCATATTAACGCGAGCACTGTAGATGATCTTACCGAGCAGATGCAACAAGTGCCCCATTGCCTTCCTGAACACTATATCGCAGAGCTGGCGAAGACTTATGTGGCGTTTGCCGACCGAAACTTTAACCGGTGGACGATGATTTTTGTTCGGGATACCGAAATCCCCGAATGGTACCAACAGAAAACCCGGCAGATTTTTAGCCTGGTAGAGGCGCAGTTTGCACAACTTGCACCGAACTGTTCAGCGCAACAAAGCCAACAGGCGGCGCGGGCGCTCTGGAGCGGTGTTCACGGAGTTTGCACCTTGTCCCTGACCCGGGAGCTCGATGCTGCGGCTATTAAAGATATTGAAGAGGCCGTTGTATTGCTGGTGAACAGCTTTATAACCGGCTGGGTGCAAACATGGACCGATACTTAATATCTACACCACGAAGACACGAAGAAAAAACTTCGTACTGTCCGTGTCTTCACGGTAAAAGTTTCTTATCTTGCCTAATCTCAATACTTAATCAACCAGACGCTGCTGATTGCGCAATAACTCGACAAACTCTTCCGCCGGTACGGGGCGGCTTTTAATATAGCCCTGATACATATCACAGCCTTTTTCCTGCAAAAACATCAATTGCTCAGGCGTTTCCACGCCTTCGGCCAAGACTTTAAAACCCAGAATATGCCCCATCGCAATAATGGTGGATGCAATCTCCATGTCGTCTTGCAGATGAGGAATATCATCAATAAAACTCTTATCGATTTTTAACAAATCCAGCGGAAAATGTTTAAGACAAGCCAGGGACGAATAACCGGTGCCGAAATCGTCAATGGCCAGCCGAATGCCCTGCCCGCGCAGACAGTTGAGAATCTCTGTCGCGTTGCCCTGATTGTCCATTAAGCCGCTTTCTGTTATTTCCAGTTCCAGTTGGCTGGCAGGAAAACCGGTATCACTCAGCACCGTCGCAACCAAGTCGCAAATGTCGCTACGGCGAAACTGGTGCGGGGACACATTGACCGCCAGGGTTAACGGCGGCAACCCCGCATCCAGCCACTGCCGGCCTTGCCGACAGGTTTCCCGCAGCACCCATTCGCCGATCACCAGAATCAGGCCGGTTTCTTCGGCAATCGGGATAAAGCGGATCGGCGGAATCAGTCCCTCAACCGAGTCTTGCCAGCGCACCAATGCCTCCGCGCCGATGATCCGGCCGCTGATAATATCCACCTGCGGCTGGTAAAAAACGCGTAAATCCTGTTGCTCAATCGCCCGACGCAAACGCGATTCCAGGGCAATGCGCTCGCGCGCCGCAATCGTCAAATCTTCCGAAAAATAGGCGAAGCAGCCGCGCCCGGCGTCTTTAGCCTGATACAACGCAGCATCGGCGTTATCCATGAGTAGCGCAGGATTATCGCCGTGTTGCGGATACAGGCTAATGCCGATGCTGGCGCTAATCTGTATGTCCTCGCCCTGCTCTACGCAAAAAGGTTTGCTTAAGTCGGCGATGATTTCTTCGGCCACTCGTGCGGCATCTTCAGGATGTGCAATGTCTTCCAGCAACACGATAAACTCATCGCCCCCCAATCGGGCCACCATGTCGACATCGCGCAACCGGGCCGTAATTCTTGCAGCCACTTGTTGCAGCAACTCGTCGCCTGCCAGATGGCCCAGGCTGTCGTTCACCGACTTAAACCGATCCAGGTCAAGCATCAACAATGCCAACTGTTTGCCATCGCGTCGTTCTACATCAATGCCGTGTTTCAATCGCTCTTGCAACAACCGACGATTGGGCAACTGAGTGAGCGGATCAAAAAAGGCCAGCTGCTTGATCTGTTCCTCGGCAGCCTTGCGCTCAGTGATGTCGATATGGGTGCCGACATAATGGGTAATCGCGCCGTCATCCCCTTTCACCACGGAGATGATCAGCCATTTGGGATAAATTTCGCCATTCTTGCGCCGGTCCCAAATTTCTCCCTGCCATGTCCCGGTGCTCTTGATGGTTTCCCACATCGCCGCATAAAAGGCCGCGCCATGCCGTCCGGATTTAAGTAAACTGATCTTTTGACCGACGGCCTCCTCTTTTGTGTAGCCGGTCGATTCGGTAAACGCCCGGTTAACTTGCAAAATAATATTATCGGCATCGGTGATGACCATCGGCTCATTCGACTCGAAAGCGATGGCGGCAACGCGAAGATGCGCATCCGCTTGTTTACGTAAAGTGACATCTCGTAATGCGCTGGCAAAAAACAAGCCTTGCTCCGTTTTAATCGGGCTTACGCTAATATCCACGTCAAAACTGCTGCCGTCTTTTCGCCGCGCCTGCACTGTTCGCCCCACTCCCAACGGCCTGGCAACCGGCGCGGCAACATATTTGGCGTGCAGCTCAGGATGGTTGGGGCGAAAGCCTTCCGGCACCAAAACTTCAATCGACTGACCGACCAGTTCGCCAAGCTTATAACCCAGCATTAACTCGGCTTGCCGGTTGACCTGAGTAATAATCCCCCGCTTGTCGCTAATCAGCATGGCATCCGGCGTGGCATTGAAAATGGCGCGTTGATAGCCCTCACTTGCGGTCAGCGTCTGTTCGGCTCGCCTGCGTGCGACGAAATAGGTAGCCAGCGTCATGCCGGTCACGGACAGTATCGCCATAAAAGACCAATAACTGGTCAAATAGGTTTTGGCGATGTCCTCTGCGAAAAAACCGGTTCCCTGCTGCGCGCCAAAAAGCCCTTGAATTGCCGTCATAACAAGGATTATGACTAACGCGTGAGGCCCCATGCGCACCGCCGCCCAGGTAACAAACAGGAACATCCAGTAGGCCTTGGCGACATCGCCTACTGCATCGTGCATCCAGCCCATAAAAATCATTTGACCGGCCAGAAAAGCCGTCGCAATCAACACTATGAACTCGACCAGCCGCTTCGGTCTAAGCCAATCATCAGGCGCTCGCCGCCAAACCAGCATCATCGGGGTAATCAGGGCAATACCCAGCGTATCGCCACGCCACCAATAACTCAGATACCTTAAAAAAGTTTCTCCGGTCAGGAATCCGGAAAAAACCAATGTTACGGTTCCGAGCAATGCGGCTATAACGCCGGCAAGACCCCCGGCTATAAGCAGTTGCAGGTAGTTGTGCGTGGAGAGGGAAGATTGATTGAATAGGTCGTAGCGCTTCAGCAGCAGGGCGCCCAAAAGCGCCTCCAGCGTATTGCTGACGGCAACGGCTACGGCCATCCAAAAGGCGTTGATTGTGATGACGTTGACGACGAGAGCCCCGAGGAATACGCCGCAGGCGTACCTGTTCCCGCCCATCAACAAAACCGACAACGCCAGTCCCGCAGGTAGCCAGATGATACTGATCACGCCGTTGTCCGAACAACAGGCAAGAACAGTCAAACCGAGCAACGCATACAGTGCGGCTACGCCGAGTTGCTTTAGTAGCACGGCAAGTTGATGGAAATTTATCATTATTATTATTTTTTCCTTACTACGATTTTTAGTGGGTCGCGCCTTTAAGCGGCACGACCTTTGGAGCCCCGATGTATTACGTTAACAATACCCACCGCAGGCGCTTTAGGCGAAGCATTTAACCTACGAATATTGTTGAGCACGCAATAACTCGGCAAACTCATGCGCCGGCACCGGTTTACTTTTAATATAGCCCTGATACATATCACAGCCTTTTTCCTGCAAAAACGCCAGTTGCGCCACCGTTTCCACGCCTTCGGCCAAGACCTTAAAGCCCAGAATATGCCCCATGGCGACAATCGTTGCGGCGATTTCCATGTCATCCTGTTGAAAAGGAATATCGTCGATAAAGCGCTTGTCGATTTTCAATACATCCAGCGGGAAGTGTTTAAGGTAAGCCAGCGATGAATAACCGGTGCCGAAATCATCAATGGCCAGCCGAACGCCTTGAGCGCGGAGACTATTAAGAATGGCCGTTGCATTATCCTGATTTTCCATCAACCCGCTTTCGGTTATTTCCAATTCCAGTTGCTGAGACGGAAAACCGGTGTCGTTCAGCACAGTAGCCACTAAAGCACAAATGTCGCTACGGCGAAACTGGTGCGAGGAAACATTCACCGCCAGGGTTAGTGGCGACAAACCCGCATCCAGCCATTGTCGGCCTTGACGACAGGTTTCGCGCAACACCCATTCGCCGACCTCCACAATCAGGCCGGTCTCTTCGGCAATAGGAATAAAGCGAATCGGCGGAATCAGCCCCTCGACCGGATCTTGCCAGCGCACCAAAGCCTCGGCACCGATTATGCGGCCGCTGGCAATATCCACTTGCGGCTGAAAAAAAACGCGCAAATCCTGTTGCTCAATCGCATGGCGCAGACGCGTCTCCAACGCTATGCGCTCACGGGCCGCAATCGTCAAATCTTCCGAAAAATAGGCAAAGCAACCGCGCCCCGCGTCTTTAGCCTGATACAACGCAGCATCGGCATGGTCCATGAGTAGCTCAGAAGTGTCACCGTGTTGCGGATACAAACTAATGCCAATACTGACGCCAATCTGGACGTTGCCGCTATGGGTCAAACAAAAGGGTTTAGTTAAATCGGCAATAATTTCTTTAGCCACCCGTGCAGCATCTTCCGGCTGGGCAATATCCTCCAGCAACACAATAAACTCATCGCCACCCAAACGAGCCACCATGTCGACATCGCGCAATCTTGCCTTGATGCGTTCAGCAACCTGTTGCAACAAGTCGTCGCCTGCCAAATGCCCCAAACTGTCGTTAATCGCTTTAAAGCGGTCCAAATCAAGCATCAGTAACCCCAGTTGCTTGCCGTCACGGCGCTCCACATTAATGCCGTGTTTTAGCCGTTCCTGCAACAGCCGTCGATTGGGCAGCCGGGTGAGCGGATCATAGAAGGCCAGCAGCTTGATTTGCTCCTCGGCAGCCTTACGCTCGGTAATGTCGGTATGGGTGCCGACATAATGACTGACTACGCCGTCACTCCCTTTTACCGCAGTAATGGACAACCACTTGGGATAAATTTCGCCATTCTTGCGTCGATCCCAAATTTCTCCCTGCCAGGCGCCGACGCTTAAAATACTCTTCCACATCGCCGCATAAAAAGCCGCATCATGACGCCCGGATTTGAGTATGCTTATTTTTTTGGCCTAGGGCCTCCTTTTCGGTGTAGCCGGTGGATTCGGTGAAGGCTTTGTTAATCCGTAGGATGACACTTGCCGTATCAGTGATGACCATGGCTTCCTGAGATTCGAACGCAACAGCGGCGATGCGTAAATCCATTTCTATACGTTTACGCTCGGTGATGTCGCGGCAGAAAACACAAAACTGCTGGAATTCAGACAGGAAGGCGGCAGAGACTTCAATATCAATGGTATGCCCGTCTTTATGGCGGTGACGGGTTTCGAACAGGTCATAACCCTGCGTAACAATTTTTACAATATGCGCTTTTATTTGCTCCGATCCTTCCTTTGCCTCCAATTGACTGATACGCATGTTCACCAATTCATCAATCGAATAACCGATTATTTTTGCATAGGCCTCATTAGCTTGCAGCACATTACCCATCAAATCAGCTACCCAAAACCCGTCCAGGGATATATCAATCATCGCTTTGATTTGATTTAATACCCGTTCAGCCTGCTTACGCTCGGTGATGTCCTGCGCACTGCCCACCATGCGTAGCGGTCTGTTCATTTCATCGTATTGCAATCCGCCGCTGCCACGGATAAAACGAACGGCGCCGTCCGGTAGCCTAATATGGAAATCCAGTTCCTGCGACTCCTTCCCTGCCCGGCAGTCACTGAGCCATCTTTTCATCGCGGCACGATCATCGGGATAGATCAGATCGAGAAACGTTTTTAAGGAGCGTCCGAATGTCTGCTGCGCAACGCCAAAAATTCGATACATTTCGTCCGACCAGCTAATGCAGCCGGTCGCCAGCTCCATAGACCAACTGCCGACATGGGCGATGCGCTGCGATTCGGACAACATCTGCTCTTTGTCCTGCAACATTTGCTGTACTTGTTTGCGTTCGGTAATATCGACTGCCGAACCGATGTAACCGGTAAATACGCCGCTTTCATCATAAAGCGGCATGCTTTTATCTAAAATCCAGCGCCAGTCGCCATTCGCACTACGCAAGCGATATTCTGTGGTAATGGCTACCTGGACTTCGGTATTTTGGTAATACGCCACGAAGGCGGTTTCTCTGTCATCAGGATGAATGGCACTGATCCAGTCCTGATGAGTCATAGTCTGTACCGAATCGAGACCTGTGAAATCTAACCAGGATTGGTTGGCAAAAGTGGGCTCGCCCTCGGCATCGGTAATCCAGATCATAATGGGCGAGCTGTTGGCCATCCGGCGAAAACGCTCCTCACTTGCCCGTAGCGTAGCCTCGGCTTGTTTCCGTTCGGTGATGTCCCGCAAGGCACTGGCGAAAAACAAGCCTTGCTCTGTTCGAATCGGGCTCAGGCTGATTTCCACATCCAATTCACTGCCGTCTTTTCGTAGCACCTTTACCGTCTGCCCGGCACCCATCGGACGCGTCACTGCCACGGCGGAAAACTGTGCCCGCAATCCCGGATGAGCCGCCCGAAAACTCTCCGGCACCAGGGTTTCAATCGATAGCCCGAGCAGTTCGTTAATCGAATAACCCAGCAAGCGTTCGGCCTGCTGATTGGCCATGGTAATAATGCCGTGCTCGTTGCTGATTAGCATGGCGTCCGGCGTAGCATCGAAGATAGCGCGCAGATAGGTTTCGCTGGTTTGTAGCGCTTGGGGACTAGGCAGTCGTAACAATTTTGGAATCAACGGCCAAATCAGCACGGCCGTGACTATCGAAACGAGCGCAGTGGCAAGTTTTACCAAACCGTCCAGCCAATAATCGGGGTGCCAAATTGTCCAGATACTGATTAAATGGGTGGTACCGCATAAACAAATAAAAACCCCAAACAGCACAAATACCCAGCGATAGGCCAAATCGGTGCGCTTTTTGACAAAATACAATAATGCAAACGGGATGGAAAAGTAGGCAATCGCAATAATGCTATCGCTGATAATATGTAACCACAACATTGACGGCAGCCATAGATAACAAGCACCGTGAGGCATAAAACTGCTGGTGCCGACCAGTAAATCATTAATCCATGCAAACATTCAGTGTTGCTCTCCATTGATACGCTTTGTTGCCAAACCAAAACACCGATTAAACAGTGCTACCCATTAACATGGATAATACTTTCACAGCCTCTACGAACAGGGATTCTGGTGATGGAACATAAACATAACGAATCGTTAAAAATCTTCCTCTGTTAATAGTGTTGTTACCTTCCTGTCCGGATCCGTGATAACCCATAGTTTTTCGGTTTCAATGCTATAGACTGACATTATCCTTTCCACCGACTCCGGTAGCAACGCGAGCGTATTTTCACGCCAGTCCACCTCGGACACATCCCCGTAGTCGCCTTTTTCATGTCGGTCCAGCAAATCGCCAATGGGTACCTTAAAACTGGCTATAACTGAAATAGCCGATGGCGTCATAGTGATTTTTCCGAGTTCAAACAGCTTCATTTGATAAGTTCCTTATAATATTGTAGTCTAAAGCTTACTTATAGTCGTTAACCGTTTTTTGTTTTTCTTGATTATCCGGCAGTTACAAAAATACGGGAAAATGACTCCGAGTACCGGCAAGCTCAGCTTAAGCATTACAAGCACAGGGTTTGCTTTTTTTACGGCAGCAAAAGCGTAAAAGTATAGCTGCCAACAGCCAATAACATAACAAGATTTTGAAAAAACCTTACAGAGCCGTTGTTTTTTTGTCCCGCTTCCTGTAACCCGACATTGACGTGAGACGATAAACAACCGTTCATCATGCCGCGATAAAAAAACTTAGCCTGGCTCATGCTCCCTGTTTCCGGCAGGCCAATGTCGGAGCTAAAGCCCGGCCTACCCATCAGGGGCGCTGAACTGCTACACTTTAAATTCAGAATAATAGTCTCCCTCACTATTGAGGGATGACAACTAGAGTGCATGTGGCGGACTTTCCGAGTATGAACAGCGATCAGAATAAACCGTCTGCTGACGAAAATAGTCGACTAATCGGTAATGCAAGCCGTAAAGAATTACTGGCCTGGGCTTTATATGACTTTGCCAACTCCGGCTATACCACGGTGGTGCAGACCACTATCTTCAGCGCCTATTTTGTCGGCGTGGTTGCCGGTGCCGCGCAAGGCGTCGCCCCCGGTTTATCGACCCTGCTCTGGTCCCTGGCTATCGGTATCGCTAATTTTATAGTCATGATCGGCGGGCCGTTGATCGGTGCAATTGCCGATCAGCGGGCTTGCAAGAAACGTTTCCTGCTGATTTCCTCGGTAGGCTGCATAGCATCGACAGCCTTGCTGGCACTGGTCGGTCCCGGCGATATAGGGCTGGGAATGGTGCTGATTACCCTTTCAGCCATCATGTTTGCTTACGGCGAAAACCTGATTGCCGCCTTTCTGCCGGAAATTGTGCCTGAAGAGAATATGGGCAGAATGTCCGGCTATGGCTGGAGTCTGGGCTATTTTGGCGGCCTTCTGACACTGGGGATTTGTCTGGCCTACATTACCTGGGCCAAGCAACACGGGTTGCCGGAAACCCACTTTGTCCCTGTTAGCTTACTGATCACCGCCGCAATCTTTGCCTTGGCGGCCACCCCCACCTTTCTTTGGCTGCATGAACGGGCAATACCTGTTGCGCTAAACCGAAGCCTGTCAAACCTACAGATAGGTTACGCTCGATTGGCGCACACGTTTAAAGAAGCGGCCCGCTTTCGCGACCTGCTCTGGTTTTTGGTAACGCTGGGCGTGTACCAGTCAGGCGTTAGCACCGTGGTGGTTCTGGCCGCCATTTATGCGCAGCAAGTCATGGGCTTCGATACCCAGTCATTGATTGTGCTGATTATGGTCGTTAATGTGACCGCCGCTGTCGGCGCTTTTGTTTGCGGACATTTACAAGACCGGATCGGATCGGTCCCGACGCTGGCCATTACCCTGCTCATCTGGATTGTTGCGGTGATAGTGGCGTTGTTTGCCGGCAAAGCGGCGCATATGTGGATAGCCGGAAATATTATTGGTTTAGCGATGGGCGCAAGTCAGGCGGTCGGGCGCGCTTTAGTCAGTAAGTTTTCACCGACCGAACGGGCGGGCGAATTTTTGGGTTTATGGGGATTGGTCAATCGCTTATCGGCCATAGTCGGGCCATTGAGCTACGGCCTGATCAATTACTGGAGCAATGGCGACCACCGGATGTCATTGCTGTCGACGTTAGCGTTTTTTATCGTCGGCCTGGCTTTGCTGTGCAAAGTCAATGAAAGTCGGGGTAAAGCCGCTGCACTAATGGGCGATGCGGGTTAGAGGCTGTGAAAGTATTCGTTTTTAGAAAAAATTAAAGCATTCACCACGAAGACACGAAGAAAAACAATCGTTTAAATTCAATACAGTGAAAACTTCGTGTTCTTCGTGCCTTCGTGGTAAAAAAATGTTTTTAGCCTAATTTAGATAATACTTTCACAGTCTCGTTAGTTATAGAAAAACCATTTCATCCACGAAAAGCACAAAAAGCACGAAAGTATTTGTGCGGGTCCCCAAGCCCCAGCGTTGAGGATCAGCGTAAAAGAGTATATTGATTTATTTCGTGTCTTTCGTGCTTTTCGTGGACTAATCGCCGTTTTTAGCTTGATTGTCCGGCAGGTGTAGCGATACCAGAAAAGTTGCCGTAAAAACCAGCATCCCCAGACTCAGCATGGACAGAACAGGATCGGCATGCTGCGAGACGGCATAGGTATAACCGCCCACCGCGGCCAACATGGTGAGATTCTGGAAAAAACCCTGCAAAGCAACAGCGCTGCCGCTGCCGATGCTCTGTTGCCCCAGCTCCTGCAAGGCGGCGTTGACGGGGACGATAAACATCCCGCCCATTACGCCGATGAAAAACAGCATAAACCGGGCCGGCCAGATGCTGTCGGTCAGACTCAGCCCAAAAATAAACAACGCCATTAAATAAGCGGGTAATCTGGCGCGACGTAAATGTTCAAGCGGAATAAGTCCCGGCACCAGAGCTGATCCGGCGATGATGCCGATAGCGATGAATAAGGTAAGTTCCGCAATTTCGGACGCATTTTTTGACAATAAAATCAGCGGCGCCCAGGCCACAATAATCACTCTTAACGTTGCCGCAGCGGCCCAGAATAAAGAGCCGCCGAGAATGGCAAAGCGTGATCGCGGCGTAGAAAAAAACAGGCCTATTTCCCGCCAAAACATCGGCAACGCCGAACCGGGAGCGGTTTTTTTGGCAATGCTCGCCGGCAAAAACAGCGTAGTCAATGCGGAGATTATAAAAATGACGATGGTTCCGATTAGCGCCCACGTTATCGAATAATCCGCGACCTTGGCGCCTATCATCATGCCCAGTAAAATAGCCAGGATGGTGGAACCTTCAATCCAGCTGTTCGCTTTAACCAGAAATTCATGCCCTGCCAGCTCAGGCAGGATGCCGTATTTAGCCGGACTGTAAATGGCCGCGCCGACACCGACCACGCAATAAGCAATCAACGGTTCCACGTTGCACAGCAATAATCCTGCCCCCGCCGCTTTAATCAGATTGCCGATAATCAACACCCTGGATTTGGGATGATTATCGGCAAATCCGCCCACCCACGGCGCAAGTAATACAAAGGCAACCAGAAACGCACTTTGCAAAGCCGGAACGTACCAACTTGCCAGTTGTGCGGATTGCATCACCATGGCAATCACTGTGAACAAAATAGCGTTATCGGCAAATGCGGATAAGAACTGGGCGATCAGTAACGGATAGATTTGTTTGTTCATAATTATTTAAGGCAAAAGGCGAAGGACAAAAAACTTGCATTGCGGTTTAAGAACTTTTTCAATTTTTAGCCTTTAGCCTCTTTTATACCTTGCCGGCCGCCAGTTCTGTCACTGCAATATAATTGGTTTTACCGGTCGCCATCACCGGAATCGCATCAACGATCAAAATCTTCTTGGGCAGGAGGATAAGAGCCACGCCTTTAGAGGCCGCCGCCAAATCATTAACGGTCGCCTGCTTATGGGTGGTGAGCAAAATAACCTGTTCACCTTTTTTTGCATCCGGCAGGCTGATTGCAGCGTGATGCGCATCCGGCCAGGCATTGGTCGCCATCTGCTCTACGGCGGTTAATGAGACCATTTCGCCGCTGACTTTGGCAAAACGTTTGCTGCGGCCGCGTATACTGAGGAAGCCTTCATTGTCGACATGCACAATATCGCCGGTGTCGTACCAGCCATCGCCATAGATTGATTTGGGCGGCACCAGCTTGCCCGGATTGTCGGCCAACAAGTAACCCAGCATGATATTGGGCCCGCTGACGTGCAGCCTGCCCGCTTCTTCAATGCCTTCGACCGGCTCCAGCTTGTAGCCCATAGACGGCATAAACCGGCCTACAGTGCCTGCTTTAAAATCCATCGGCGTATTGACCGAGGCGATAGGCGTCGTTTCGGTGGCGCCATAACCTTCCAGTATGCGTATGCCGAATTTATCCGCCCAAAGCTGGCGGGTGGTTTCCTGCAATTTTTCCGCACCGGCAACTACATAACGCATATTGAAAAAATCATAGGCATGGGCTTTTTTAGCATAACCGGCTAAAAAGGTATTGGTGCCGAACATGATGGTGGCGCTGATTTCATAAGCGATTTCAGGAATGACCGCAAAATGCAACGGGGTCGGATAGAAAAAGGTGGTCATGCCATGCAGTATCGGCAGCATAGTGCCGACGGTAAAACCGAAGGAATGGAACATCGGCAGAAAGTTGAGCACCACATCCCGAGCCGTAAAATTGATCCGGGCTTCCAGTTGCTTAAGATTGGACAGGATATTGGCGTGGGACAATACCACGCCTTTGGGCGTGCCTTCGGAACCGGAGGTAAATAAAACCACCGCCGGACTGTCAGGGCTGTATTGGGTGTGTTTGTACCAGATATTAACGGTTTTGCATTGCACCAGCGCCTTGAACTTATCCCATCCGGACAGGCGCGCGGCCAAGTCTTCCAGATAAACCAGCCTGACCTGTTCGCCCAAGTGATCGGCTTCCGCGCTTAACTTGCCCATCTCGATAAAGCGGCGGGAAGTTAACACGGTTTTGACTTGCGCCGTGTTACACGCGGAAATCATACCGGCTGATCCGGTTGAATAATTCAACATGGCCGGTACCCGACCATAAAGTTGCAAGCCCAAAATAACCGCCAGGGTTTTGGTCGAATTGGGTAAAAAAACCCCGATATTTTCCCCCTCGACCGTCGTCGTTTTTAGGGCGTTGCCGATGGCAATGGTGCGGGTAATCAAGTTGTCATAGGATAACGGAATGCGCTCCAGATCGTTGGCAACCGTATGCTTGCCGCCGTGTATCTTGCGCGCTTCAAGCAGGCTGGCGAAAATGGTTTGCCGGTAATGACTGGTGGCAAACATCATTTCAGTCATAATATCCGCCAAAATGTGTCCGCTGTATTTACGCCGGTTTTTACCTCTTAATTCAGGAGGAGGCGAAACGAAAGTATGGGGCAAAATCTGAATAGTGATTTTGGGGAATAAACGCAAACGGACGATATTGCGCAGCCTGGAAAAATGCGTATATTCGGCGCCCTCAATCCGTACCGGCAATATGGCCGCTTCGGACTTATCGGCGACCATGCCGGTGCCGTCGTAAATTTTCATCAACGAGCCGGTTACGGTAATGCGACCTTCAGGAAAAATAACGATGCGGGTGTCTTGCTGTAAATGATGAATCAAATCCTTCAACGATATAGGATGAGTCGGATCCATTGGAAATACGCGGGATAACACCAAAAAAGGCTTCAACCACCAGCGCTCGGAAATCTGGGTATTGATCGCAAAAGTGATGTCATCGGGTAAAAACACACCCAGCAATAACGGATCCAGAAAGGACGTGTGATTGGATATAATCAGGACACGTTTTCCGGCTTTTTTGTAGTTGTCCAGCCCTTTGATTTCAACCTTGTAAATCAAGGTCAGCAGCCAGCGTAAAGTTTTTTTCAGCATTAAATTTCCTCCTTGCGCCATTTTAGCAGATGTTTTATTTAATTTTGGAACACTGAAGTCCCAAGTAATGTTTTTTGACTCATGCGCTTGCCTCTCGGCTGCAAATGCATAGTTCAATTCCCGGCTGTCAACAAATCCATTTCTTCAAAAATTCCAGGTTATGCCTCTTTGTTTCCGTCATTATATTTACCGGTTGTTACAGCATGTCGCATAGGTTGGGAAAAAATCGCCAGACAGCGTTATAATGTTTCATTTAAAAATCCCCAGCTGTTGCAAAGCTAAAGTCGTCAGCCAATGAAAATACTCAATATTCATTTCAAAAATATCAACTCATTGGAAGGCGAGAGCCGGATCGATTTTGAACAATCGCCTTTTTCGGACACCGGTGTTTTTGCCATTACCGGCCCTAACGGCTCAGGAAAATCCAGTATTTTAGATGCCATTACGCTGGGCTTGTACGGCGAGACTTTTCGTTTTGACCGTCCTGCCGGACATGTGATGACCCAACATACGGCTGAGTGTTTTTCGGAAATTGAATTTACCCTGAACAAGGTGAAATACCGGTCCAGCTGGCATGCGCAACGGCGTGATGCGAATTCCGAGAGCGAATTAACGCCGCCCGAAATGAAGTTGACCCGTTTGAGCGACGACGAAGTTCTGGCGACCACGGCCCAGCAAGTCTGCGCGCGAATTACCGAAATTACCGGGATGAATTTCCGTAACTTCACCCGCTCGATACTGTTGGCCCAGGGCGATTTTGCCGCATTCCTCAACGCGCTGGACAATGAGCGCATGGACATCCTGGAAAAGATCATCAGCGCCGATATTTATGAAGACTATAGAAACGAAGTCAATGAAAAAGCCGCTGAGGCGCAACAACGCCTGGATTATTTAAAGCAGGACTTATCGGTTATACCGATCATGGAACCGGGAAAGCTGGAAGCCTGCGAGCATGATTTGATCGATTTTACCGATCAAACGACCGAACTGCGGGAGGAACAAAGCGACCTGAAGCAGCAGCAAGCCTCGCTGCAAAATGTGTTGACCCTGCACAGCAGGATTGCCGACCAGGAAAAAAAACTACAGCAAACCAAATCGCTATCGGAAAGCGAGCGGCAAAAACTGGATCAGCTGACTACGGCCCAGGACGCACTGCTGTTTAAAGATGATTTGGAAGTGATTAAGGAAAAAAATCACGATATTCATCAGGATAAAGCAATTCTCACGGATTTTCGCGGCGAACTTAAGCAGATACAAGACCATATCGGCGCAGATAAAACGGCTCCCGATGGATTGCCCCCTAAATCGGTTACCGAACAAGGGCAAATCCTATCCGAAATCAGGGCCCAGGTAGGTCAGCTTAATGCTCAGCGACAATCGGAATCAGACTTATGGCAATCGTTAGGCATGCAGATTGATGATAAAACATCCAATCTTGCCAATGTGTCGAAATGGCTGGAAGAGCATGTCGCGGATGAATCTTTGCTGGCAAGCTTTCCTGAAACGGGCCGGTTAAAAAACCTCCGGGCTGAACTGGTCGAGCTGAAAGAAAAGCAAAAAACATTCACCAAATGGTCCAAAAATACGACCGCATCGCTGAAAAACAACACCTCCGCCATTGCGCAGGAAAATAAAAGAATTGCCGATTTAAAACACAAATTACCGCTGGCAAAAAAGGCGCTGGAAGAACTGGCGCAGGGCAAGAATCTGGCTGAACTTGAGGAATTTCAACAAGAGCAACAAGAGCGGGTTAAGGATTTTCGGGCACTCTATACCCTGGCTGTAACTTACCAAAAACTGACCAAAAGCGGTTTTAGCTTTTTCGGCATCTTTGGTCGTAAAGAGCAGCCGAATCATGATATTGAGGAACTGGAGTCCAAACTTGCGGCGTTAAAACAGGAAACAAGTCGGGAAGAAAATATTAAACTGACGCTGGAAACGGCTGTGTTCCGTGAAACGTTGCTTAGAAAAATGGCCGCGGACCGGCCGCATCTGGTCGATGGCGAACCTTGTTTTTTATGCGGTGCGTTGAAGCATCCCTATGCCCAGCATCCACCGAAAGAGGCCAATTCCCAGCAGGCCTTAGCGGATCAAAAGGCGAAAATAAAGGCCTTAACGGCAGCGGCCGCCAAGCTGGAACAACAGCTTAAAGCAACTCGAAAACAGGCGGAAAAAAATCAGGCCAATCAGACAGAGCAGGTCAGGATCAAATCCCAATGGCAAACCTTGTCTAACCGGCTTAACACGGCCAGTGAAGACCTGAAAATCAATAAACTGGGGTTGCTGCAACACCGCTTAAATACCGAAATCAGCGCATTAAAAACCATTACCTCCGTGGTCGCCGACTATCGAAAAAAACAGTCCGGCATCGAACAACTGGAAGCCTTGATCGCCAAGGGCGAAGCCACCGCTGAACGCTTACAGCTAAACTCCCGGCAACTGGATGCCGAATGGCGGGAACGCCCCAAGGAAGAGATCGATTACGATGCCGCATTGGCGACCTGCCGGCAGGAAGAGCAGCAACTGGCCGACAAGGTACTGGCACAACTCGCCTTGCTGGGCGAAAAGATGCCCGCTAAAGGCAAAGAAGACGCCTTGTTCGACCGGCTGAATGCGCGTCGCCAGGATTATCAAAGCTATGCTTTCCGTCAAAAAGCTTAGCCGGGGAACTGGAAGTATTGAAGACAAAAGCGGAGCATTGCCAGGTTGAAATAACGGCATGCAACGAAAAACTTGAGCGTTACAACCAACAATTGCAAAGCGAAGAAATCGTCGGCCTGCATTTGGCATTGATCGAAAAGCAAAAACTGATTGCCGACAAGGAACAGCTTATTGCCAAACAGGAAGCCGAGCTCGACCTGCTGAAACGGGCCTTGCAAGAGAAAATGCAGGGAACGCAATTTACCAGCCTGCATGAGCTGACCGAAATGCTGGAGCTGCTGCAACATCAGCCGGAACTGGAGCGGCATCTGGCCGAATTGGAACAGGAGATTGACGCCAAAACCATAGACCTGGAAAAAAGCCGACTTGAGCTGGAGGCTGAAAATGCGCTGGTTGCAACGGAACTAAGCCCGGAACATCTGGATGCCCAGCTGAAAAGCGTGACCGAGAAACTGGCAATAGCCGGCCTGGAAACGCAACGTCTGGAACAGTTGCTGAACGAACAAAAACAACTGAAACAGAAGGCCGATGCGATCCTGATTCAATTACAGGATCAAGAAGAAATTGCCCGTCTGTGCGGCGCAGAAGCCGCTCAAATAGCCGAGGAAAGCGGCATGGCTTTCCGTCGTCGGGTTCAACAACGGGTAGCCGATCGGCTATTGTCCCAAACCAATGCCGTACTGGAAAAAATCAGCGGCCGTTATTATCTGCGGCAAATGCCCAGTGACCAGGGTTTGGCGCTGGAAGTTGAAGATACTTATCAAGACAATGCGCGCCGACTGCCCAAAACTTTGTCCGGCGGCGAGAGTTTTGTGGTGAGCCTGGCGCTGGCGCTGGGACTTTCGGAATTAGCCAATAACGGCAAGTCCGTGGATTCGTTATTTCTCGATGAAGGCTTTGGTAACCTGGACTCGGAAACGCTTTACACGGTCATCAGTACCCTGGAAGGCTTGCAAACCCACGGCAAAACCGTCGGTGTTATTTCTCATGTTGAAGGTGTGCAAAAACGCTTTAAAGCCCAGCTGCAAGTCGTCAAAAAACCTAACGGCATGGGGATGTTGAAGCAGGTGTCATAAGCTTGCTCAACACAGCAGGACCCGGTATTGACTCCCCTGCTTTATCATGCCCTGAAATCGGCTGGAACTCATCTGTCCCAATCATCACGCAAAATAAACACTCCATTTCATGCCGCCCAGCGCTTCGCTCTTTTTGCCTTCCAATAATCCGCCCAATAATCCGACTAATTCGTAGACGACGGCCATGCCGATACCGTGCCCATGAATATTTTCGTCGGCGCGGACGCCTCTTTTTAAAATTTCCGCCAGTTTTCCGGCTGGGATTCCCGGCCCGTCGTCTTCAATCTCCAGCAACACCGCAAAATTCCGCCTGCCTTTGCGCGCATTCAGGGTAACGCTGACCTTGACCGTGCTACGACACCACTTGCAGGCGTTATCCATCAGGTTCCCGGCTATTTCGTACAGGTCGCCTTCGTCGTAATAAATCAGGCTTTGTTCCGGCACAGCCATATCGAAACTGATGTTTTTATCGATATAAACCTTACCCAGCGATGCGCTTATTTTTTTGATAATCAGCGACAAATCCACGGCGCCGGTGGTTTTATGCTCGCCCTTTGCCGCTGCCCGCTGTAATTGATACTCGACGATTTCATCCATACGAAAAATCTGTTCCTTTACCGTCTCCTTGTTTACGCTGAAAGACTCGGCGCAGCCGCGCAATATCGACAGCGGCGTTTTCAGGCTGTGCGCCAAGTCCGCCAAGGCATTGCGATAACGTTCCAGATGCGCCCGCTCACTGTTGATGAAGACGTTAAGATTACCGGCCAGACCATCCAATTCCGTTGCATAGTCCCCGTCTAAATGGGTTTTTCGCCCCTTTTCTATCGCCTCAAGATCTTTTACGATAATCCGCAAAGGCTTTATGCTCCAGCGCAACAAGGCCAGTTGAATAAATATCAGCACCAGCCCTAGAGCCAATAACCAGACTCTTAAGGTTTCTCTAAACCGCTCCACCTGATTACTGACAAACTGGGCATCTTCAGTCACGGTAAAGATATATTCGCGTTCTACACCGACTACATTTTTCCAGATGACCGCGTAATGCAGTGCGTAACGCCCGTGTTCAGCCAACAAAAAGGCGGAATTGCCTGCGCTTAATTCCGGCGGGGGCGTTACATTAAGTCCGATAGCCGATGGCGAACGCCATACCAGATTTTTTTTTGCCGAGTGTATAAAACCGTAAAGACCGGACCCCGGAGTTGCAAACTGCGGTTCGGGCAAGTTGGTCGGCATGCTTAAATCACCGGAGTTTTTAAGCTCGGCGGCCGATAACAGCGAATACACATAAACCTGCAACTTTTCCTTTAATGCCTGTTCGGCGCTCTCACGAAAGCCTTGTTCAAGCACTACCGAAGCCAGCGCGAAAAATGCCGCAAGCACCAGTCCGGCGGAAACCAGCAATCGAAAGCTTAATGATTTAACCTGCATTCAAGGCCTTTAGGGATAATCGGAGGGCCATAAGTTCCTTCAAAAGAACTTACTTTTCAAACATTACTTGAGAATCTAATCAATCGCGTTTGGCGGAAATCAGATAGCCTCGGCCACGCAATGTTTCAATGGGCTTACGCGTGCCGTCGGGATCGAGCTTTTTTCTCAAGCGACCGATAAAAACCTCAAGAACATTGCTATCCCGGTCAAAGTCTTCATCGTAAATATGGGCGGTCAATACCGATTTTGAAACCACTTCGCCCTTGCGGAACATCAGGTACTCCAGCACCTTGTATTCGTAAGCGGTTAATTCCTGCTTGACGCCGGATACGGTGACTTCCTGAGCCACGGTATCCAGTTCGATATTGTCGTGGGTTAACACCGGATGGGCCACCCCGGCCGACCGCCTTATCAAGGCGTTAATCCTGGCCTGCAACTCTTCATAATGAAAAGGTTTAACCAGGTAATCATCCGCTCCCGCTTCCAGTCCTTCTACTTTTTCCTGCCAGCGGCTACGGGCGGTTAAAATCAGGATGGGCACGGTCACTTTGTCTTTACGCAAGCGCTTGATCAGTTCGATGCCGGAAAAATCCGGCAGGCCGATGTCGATCACGGCCGCATCAATCGGATATTCCTTGCCCATGTAATAGCCGTCTTGACCGGTGTGAGCGGTATCAACGGCAAAACCTTTATCGGCAAAGAACTGCTGAATTTGTTCGCAGAGTTTTACTTCATCTTCAACAACTAGAATGCGCATGTTTTTTGTCTGTCGAGCTTAGTTAACTAATTGGCCGGTTTCGGCATCGATTTTGTAATACCGGATACGCCCATCGGGGGTCAGCACTTTAATGACATGCACTGCCTTGCCATCAATTATTTCTGTTTGCGCGCCCAGCACCTTGTTGTAGGTGCCTTCGATTATTTGTTTGGTCGCCTCATCCAAACTGATGCTTGCCAGCTGGTCATTATCTGCAAAACAGCTATTGGAAAACAACAAGGCAACTATAACGGCTTTAAGCAAATTTCTCATGGGCAATCCAAGCTATCTGGGCACAAAATGTTTGTTCAACGCAACGACAAAAATAGAACGCGGATGACCCAGATGATTATGATGAACGCGGATAACCTCAAAATGGCGATCAACTGATTTTTCCAGAATAATTCAGAAAATCTTATTCAATCATAAATATCAGCGTCATCTGCGTTCTATTACTGAGTGAAAAGCATTTTAGCCGATCCCCCTGAATCGATGCTGAACCTTTAGCGTAACGATGCGCCCTGAACCATGCTGCCGATCACTTGCCCGAAAGATGCGCCCAATTTGCCTGCGATCTTGTCCAGCAAATGCTCCTGCCGACTGAAATCAACCTGTGTTTCCGCGCCTATGAGTTCCTTGGCGACGTAATCCTGATTGCCGACGCCATCAACTATGCCCAGTTTCACGCCTTCTTCGCCTGTCCAGACCAGTCCTGAGAACATGTCGGGATTTTCTTTAAGCCTGTCGCCGCGCCCGGCTTTAACCGCGCCGATAAATTGCTGATGCACTTGGTTTAACAGGCCTTGTATATACTGCGTTTCGTCTTCTTTGGATGGCGAAAAAGGATCGAGCATGGCTTTATGTGCGCCGGCCGTGAACAAGCGCCGCTCTACGCCCAGTTTTTGCATGCCATCGACAAAACCGAAGCCGTCCATCAGCACGCCTATGGAACCCACCAAGCTGGAAGGGTTGACAAAAATCTTATCGCTGGCCGATACAATGAAGTAACAACCCGATGCGCAAATATCGCTGACCACGGCATAAATCGGCAACTCAGGATGTTCTTTTTTAATTTTCCTGATTTCCTCATACACATAAGACGACTGGACTGGACTGCCGCCCGGCGAGTTGGCATGCAGGATAATGCCTTTGGTGTGCTTGTCTTTGACCGCATTTCTCAAGCTTTCGATAATACTGTCTGCATTGGCATCTTTGCCTTCGGCAATCATGCCGACCACATCGATAACGGCGGTATGATCTTTACTGTCAACGCCAATATCCTGCTTAAGCTTTGGATACATAGCCACGCCGAACACGGCGATCAAATACACAAACATCAAGCTCTTAAAAAAAACGCCCCAACGCCTTGCCCTGGTTTGCTCGGTGATTGCGGCCAGCGCCAGTTTTTCAATAACCTCCCGCTCCCAACCGGATTCCCGTGTAACTTCTGGTTTGTTCTGATTGTCCATGCCTTGTTAACCTCTAATAATATTCAGTAATTCCGCAGGCTGCTGTAAGCACATCAACGGATTGTAGCGTTGCAAGATGTCTTCCGGATGCGCTCCGCACGACACCGCTATCGACGATATTTGGGCATTCATCGCCATTTGCAAGTCATGGGTGGAATCGCCCACCATTAAACTCCGTTCATTCGCTGCCTGGGTATGCTGCATAATCTGATGCAGCATCAGCGGATCCGGCTTAGAGGCGGTCTCATCGGAACAACGGGTGATGCAAAACAACGCTTCCGTATCTGTCGCCTGTAATGCTTCCTGTAAGCCCGCTCTGGTTTTACCGGTAGCAACGGCCAGTTGATAACCGGCCTGTTTCAGTTCCACCAACATATCGTAAACGCCGGGAAATAAATCGCCCCGATTCAGTTGTCTGGACAAATACGTTTGCTGATAGCAGTCCGTCAATTGCGTCAACGTTTCCTGATCGACGCCGGGAAATAGCTTGGCGCAGGCGTTTGTTATGCTCAGGCCGATCACGTCTTTTGCCGCCTGGGGTTCGGGAATATTGCAGCCGCATTGTTTCCCCGCCGTTTGCAGGCAATGTACGATCCAGTCTATCGAATCGATCAGGGTGCCGTCCCAATCGAATATAATTAAATCAAACTTGTTCTTCATGTTTTAACAAATCTTCCAATGGCTGCGGCAAAGGCGCCAAAATGGTTAGCGGCTCACCGGTAACAGGGTGTTGAAACTTTAACTTTTCCGCATGCAGGAACATGCGCTTATAGCCTCGGCCTTTAAATCCGCGATTAATGTCATCTCGTCCATAACGCTCATCACCGACGATTGGATGCCCAAGGCTCGCGGCGTGAACGCGTATTTGATGGGTGCGTCCGGTTTTTGGCGAGGCCTCAACCAGCGTCGAATCGCTAAATAACTTCACGCGCCGAAACAGCGTCTCCGCCTCTTTGCCGGATTGGCTGATCACAACCATACGCTCACCGCCTTTGGCGACATTTTTTAGCAAGGGCGCAGTGACCACCAGTTTTTTTCTCGCCCATTGCCCGGCCAGCAAGGCCAGATAGGTTTTATGGATGTGATTGTCGCGAAACAACTCATGCAGCAGTTTCAGGGCGCTACGTTTTTTGGCGATGATCAGACAACCGGAGGTATCTTTATCGAGTCGATGCACCAGCTCTAAAAAATGCGCTTCGGGTCTTATCAGGCGCAGTCCTTCGATAATCCCGGAACTCACGCCGCTGCCGCCATGCACAGCATAACCGGCCGGTTTGTTGACGATCAGGAAACCTTCATCTTCAAACAAAATGCCCTGTTGCAATGCCGCTTGCAAACCCTGTGGAACATACGATTCTTCGCTGCGTTCGGCCACCCGGACCGGAGGAATTCTGACGATATCGCCTGCAACCAGACGGTATTTAACATCGACGCGGCCCTTATTAACCCGCACTTCACCTTTACGAACGATCCGGTAAATTCGGCTTTTAGGGACGCCCTTCAGGCGGGCAATTAAAAAATTATCCAATCGTTGATCGCAATTCTCTTCGGTAATTTCGACCAGTTGAACTTTGGGTGTTACGCTTTTTTCTTCACTATTCATAGTGTAAATAATACCAGCATCTGCTTATGATTGATTCTTTAAATTGATGTATAGCAATAAGATTGCTATATTAAGCAAGTTTTTAATATAAAAAACATGCTTTTGCTCTGCGGTTTTCGCTAACAAAACTGCCCTGGAGCATTACTCGATGATGATTAACGTAGCGATAAATTACCACGCTAACTCATCATTGTAAGATTTTCGGGTTCATCGTTCGACCCTAGACGAACGATTTATAACTCCTGTCTAAGACGGAATTTACAATCAAGACTGAAGAAAGAATATTTATTTGCTTAGACTCTGTCCGTGCAACTATCCGCGGTCTTCACCTAAGTGAAGAGCGGGATGCCCACTACATCACGCAGAAACGGCTCATTAAAACCGTAAAAACTAAGCTATGTAGAAGCGGCTTTAGCAGCCCCCTCTACACAAACACGATGACCAAAACCAGTCTGTTCAGTAAAATCTGACCATGGAGCAGGAAACAACAAGGAATATTGAATGAAAAGAATGCTTATCAACGCTACGCAACCGGAAGAACTGCGAGTCGCTTTGGTAGACGGTCAAAAACTGTATGATTTTGACATAGAAGTACCTTCGAAAGAACAAAAAAAGTCAAACATTTACAAAGGGATAGTAACCCACGTAGAACCCAGCTTGGAAGCGGCCTTTGTAAACTACGGCACTGAAAAACACGGCTTTTTACCTTTCAAAGAAATCTCTCCGCTCTACCGTCACCTGCAAGAGGGCGTCGAAAACGACGGCCGCCGTCCAGCCATAAAAGACCTGATTAAAGAAGGTCAGGAAATCGTTGTTCAAATTGAAAAAGAAGAACGCGGCAACAAAGGCGCAGCTTTAACCACCTATATCAGTCTGGCCGGCACCTATTTGGTGTTGATGCCCAACAATCCTAAAGCCGGCGGCATTTCGCGGCGCATCGAAGGCGAAACCCGTAGCGACCTGCGCGAAGTCATGGCGGCGCTTGAGATCCCTGAAAGCATGGGACTCATTGTTAGAACAGCAGGATGCGGCAAAAATGTCGAAGAACTGCAATGGGACTTAAATTATTTGCTGCAACTCTGGGAAGCCATAGAACGCTCTTCCAGCGAACAGTCCGCGCCATTCCTGGTCTTTCAGGAAAGTAACGTTATCATCAGGGCTTTGCGCGACCATTTGCGCGGCAATATCGACGAGATATTGATCGACAATGAAGACGCCTTCAAACTGGTGCAAAACTTCTTGAAACAAGTCATGCCGCACTTTTTGCCCAAGGCAAAACTGTATCAGGATGCCGTTCCCCTGTTTAACCGTTACCAGATCGAATCCCAAATTGAAGTCGCTTATGGCCGGGAAGTTTCATTGCCATCGGGCGGCTCGATAGTCATCGATCATACCGAAGCGCTGACCTCCATCGACATCAACTCGGCACGCGCCACCAAAGGCAGCGACATCGAAGAAACCGCGCTGAATACCAATCTGGAAGCGGCCGATGAAATTGCCCGCCAACTGAGACTGCGTGATTTGGGCGGCCTGTTTGTTATCGACTTCATCGACATGATGTCCAATAAGAACCAGAAAACCGTTGAAAACCATCTGCGCGACGCCCTTAAAATCGACCGCGCCCGCATTCAGACCAGTCGCATCTCGCGTTTCGGCCTGCTGGAAATGTCCAGACAAAGAATGCGTCCTTCGCTGGGCGACTCGACTCAACTGCCGTGTCCGCGTTGCAAAGGCCAGGGTACGATTCGTAATGTAGAATCGGTCGCACTTTCCGTACTGCGTATTCTTGAAGAAGAAGCGATGAAGAAAGGCACGGAAAAAGTCATTGCCCACCTGCCTATCGAATGCGCGACTTTCCTGTTAAACGAAAAACGTAGCGCCATTGAGCAGATTGAAAACAGGCTGAAAGTCGGCATTGTGATCCTGCCCAGCAAGCATTTGGAAACACCGGCTTATGACATTGAACGCATCAAGGAAAAAGAGTCCGGCGACGGTAAGGCCAGCTACTTACAGATCAAAGCGGAAGACATCACTATCCCTGAATTTGCCCAGCAAGTAAAACCGAGCACCGCAAAAGCGGCAATCAAGGAATTCCTGCATGATTCCCCTGCACCGGTGCAAAGCAAGAATGAATCAGCCAGCCTGATCCAACGCTTCTGGCATAAACTTGTAGGCCCCAGCGTCAGTACAGAGCCTAAAACAAAGGTAACGGCCGCCGTTCAAACCACTGAAAGAAGCAAACCGGTTGACGAGGGCCAACCGAACAAAAACAGGGGCAACAGACAAGGCCAGGGTCAAAATCAGGACCGAGGGCGCGGCCGTGGTGGACGCGGTCAAGGGCGCGGTCAACATCCGAGTCAGGAACAAGTTCAAGCCTCTGAACAAGTACAAGCGCCAAAACCAAAGCCTGAACAAAATCCGGACTCGCCTCGTCCAAACCGTCCGCCGCGCGGTCAAGGTAGAAACGTAAAACGCAATCTCGACCCGGCTAATTTGCCTGTAGCAAAAACCGAAGCCGTTAAAAGTGAAGCGGTTGAAGTTAGCGAGATTGTTTC
>Ga0160178_102686_pt1 | contig 44891 bp, 46 predicted proteins | sample met4sta_2_FD_108560 | JGI IMG/M metagenome (GOLD analysis project Ga0160178, IMG submission 108560) | Synthetic bacterial communities of pure cultures from sediment of Lake Washington, USA, under low oxygen conditions - MT... | ecosystem: Engineered > Modeled > Simulated communities (microbial......
AGGAAGTAAGCGGCAACCGGGTCGCCTTTTCTTTGGTTACTTTCTTTTCGACTGCATGGACAGATATTTGCTCCTGCAATATCTGCATTCACCACATCCCTGTGGATTATGCAGGAGGTAGAGCAATGCAGGAGCAGTTGCCGAGGCGAAGCAAAAGAAAGTAACTCGCCTTCGGGTGCGACAACCCGATTTAATCAAGTGTCGCGCTTAACTGCGTAACATCAGTTAGTTTTACGCAGAGTTACAAATTCCTCGGCAGCCGTAGGGTGTATCCCGATAGTAGAGTCAAAGACCGCTTTGGTCGCACCAGCTCGAATGGCAACAGCCATACTCTGGATAATTTCAGGGGCGTCAGGCCCTACCATGTGTATGCCGACAACCCGGTCTGTGCCGCGTACCACGATCATCTTCATCAGGGTTCGTTCATCTATCCCGGAGAGGGTGTTTTTCATGGGTGTGAAACGGGTAAGGTAAATGTCGATGTCCGGGTATTTTTCGCGCGCCTGTGCTTCGGTTAGACCGACCGTACCAATAGGGGGTTGGCTGAAAACGGCCGTGGGAATATTGTCATAATCGACCGGTCTCGGTTGATTGACATACAACTTATTTACCAGGGCCATGCCCTCTGCTATGGCTACCGGGGTCAGGTTGACCCGGTTAGTCACATCACCCAACGCATAGATTGATGGCACATTGGTTTGATAGTCGTCATTAACCTTAATTGCACCTTCGTCGTCCAATTCAATGCCAAGCGCTTCCAGTCCAAATCCGGTTGAATTCGGTGTTCTGCCGGTGGCATACATAACCAGGTCTGTGCTGACTTTGCTGCCATCAATAAGCCGTGCCGCGAAGCAATCGCCTGTGTTTTCAATAGCCTCAATATCGGTATTGAGAAGAAGTTTAATACCTTTCCTGGTCATTTCATGGGCCAGAAAATCACGTATATCCTCATCGAAACCACGAAGCAGTTTGTCTCCACGATGACAAATTGTGGTATTTACACCAAGGCCATGAAGTATGCAGGCAAATTCCACCGCGATGTAGCCGCCACCGACGATAATGATGCGTTTGGGCAATTGATCGAGAAAAAACATTTCATTCGATGTGACGGTGTGTTGCTTGCCTGGCATGTCAGGAACAGACGGCCAGCCTCCTGTTGCAATCAGTATGCGTTCTGCACTGTATTCGGTACCGGCGACGACGACAGTATGCGCATCCAGCAAATTTGCCCTGCCATTGATAATACGGACACCCGACTTTTGCAGCAGATTGTTGTAGACAGCATGTAGCCGCTCAATCTCCTGATTTTTGTTTGCGATCAGGCTTGACCAGTTGAACGTTGATTTTTCCACCGTCCAGCCAAATCCCGCGGCCGCGTCGAATTGATCTTGGAATTGGGAGGCATAGACAAACAGTTTTTTGGGCACACACCCCACATTGACACAGGTGCCGCCCAAATAACGTTCTTCAGCAATGGCTACCCTTACACCATGACCCGATGCCATACGTGCCGCACGCACGCCTCCAGAACCTGCACCAATTACAAACAGGTCATAATCGTATTGAGTCATTGGAGCGTCCCCTTTACAGGCTCATTTATTCTGTTTTAAATAATCCAGCAGGGTATCGGCACCGCTTACGGTAAATGGATCATCCGGGCAATTATCAACCTGGCCGGGTTCGCTGAATAATTTGATAATTTTTTTATCCTCTACAATCATGGAATAGCGCCATGAGCGACTGCCAAAACCAACGTTCTCCTTTTTCACCAGCATACCCATTGCCTGGGTAAAATCGCCGTTTCCGTCGGGCAGCATTTTTACCTGCTTGATGCCCAGATGCTTACCCCATTGATACATCACAAAGGCATCATTAACACTCAGGCAATAAACCTCATCAATACCCTGTTCAATGAGGTCCTGATATTTGGCTTCAAATCCAGGTAAATGTTGGCTTGAACAGGTAGGCGTATAGGCGCCGGGAAGCGCCAAAACAACAGTTTTGGTTTTTTTAAAGATGTCATCGGTGCTGACATCCTGCCAACGAAACGGGTTGGCGCCACCGATACTTTCGTCGCGAACCCGGGTTTTAAAAATTACATCAGGTACAGTTGAAATCATGTTGAGACTCCTTGGTTTATGATGAGTTAGCGCATAGGTTTGAAATACGGCTTTTTATGCACTATTAATGGGTAGTTTTCGCACATTGTTGCAGCTCAGATAATGTCTTGCAGGAGTGTCTCCTGATAATTATTTAGCCATGCCTGGATAGCCATGACTAAAGCGTGGAATGAAGTTCCCCGTTGCTCACTCAAAAAGGTACTGATAAAACTGAAGGAAGTCGGTACGGTAGCGAACAGAGACGGATTGGGGCTGTACGATTTTACTCTCTGACATGCGGTGTGACTAAGGCTCGCTTGACTTGGAGTGGGTTGCACGTAGGAAGGGGGGGGTAACGGACTGCTATCCTGGTCCAACTGCTGATGCCTTGCGCTTCATGTCTTTGTTGAGTCGTTGCAGCCGTTTAATCATTTCTTTTTTTATTTGCTCGCGGCCTATCGAATGTTTCAGGCTGCTGCCCATGCCCGCTACCTGATCGGTAGAGCTGCGGGTCGAATAAAACACCAGCGCGCCATCTTTATATGGCAAGCCGCCTGCAACCACATGGCTGGAATTGTAGGAGTGTCCGACATAAAACTGTCGGGAAATAAAAATCCCACCCGTCTCGCTCGCGACCATAACGCGGTGATTGAGTATGGCCGTAGGCCGATCTTCAACCATGCGATTCAGCCAGAGGAACTGTTCGGTGGAATTTAGCGGTAATGGGGTTGGATAATTTAGCCAGGCTTGTTGCAGCTCTGGAAAGTAGTGTGCCCAAGCTTTGCTGTTGGTGGCATCGGTACGCAGTTCCATTGCAGGGTCGGCGGTTTTACCGTTCTCGCGGCTGTAAGGTGCAATCCCGGACAAACCGTTTTTCCGGTAAGCCTGCAAGCGTTGCAATAAAATTTCCCTGTATTTTTGGTTAGCGGCTTTTAACAATGTTTTGTCGTCGGCATCTTCCAGACTGGCTTGCAGGCTTTTCAAACTGTCTATTTCAGGTTTGGACAGGTTGAATTTATCGCCCGGCTCAGCTTTCAGAAACGCTTTGGCTTCGTCGAGCTGCTTATCGTTAAAGGCGAATTTCTTGAAGCTATTGATGTCGGCGTTATTGGCAAGCGGAGCGGAGGCGATGAGGTCGCTTTCGGTAGCCGTAAGATTGCCTCGTTTAATGTAATCAATGATTTTAGGTAAGGCTACCGGGAGTATCATAGCCATACCAATAGCTAACTCTTCCTGGCTGGTTTCACTGACTTCGTAACCGACAATTTTTCCGTGCTCAAGCTGGGTGATTTGCTCAGCGCCGATACCGAAGTTTTGTAGGGCTTGTTGTGGGGTGGGCACTTCCTGAGCGAAAACAGGCGGATAGAATAACGAGCCAGTCAGCAGCATGAGCGGAATTGACAGTTTATTAAATAGCATAAAGACTCCTGTGCGTTGCTGAGTGTTAGGATTTAAGAACGTATTTTTCTTGATTTAAAAAGCTAGATTCTTCCTGAAAAGATCAGGATCAGTAAGATAATCAGCAACAGCCCAAGTCCACAAGTGAACATCATAATTTAGTGGCAAGATCGGACTTAGTCTGTTCGCTATCGTACATAAGGTGGTTGCCGGCAATAGGGATTCCAAGTATTCATTGTACCGAACGGGTTCATTTTAGAAGACAGCCGGTCTAGGCTTAACAGCAGCCAGCGACAGAGCTGCTGATCCACGGAATGATGTCGATTACAAACTGCTAGCTGTACCATCTGGGTAATCAGCACCTGGGTATAACGCAGCAATAAACAGTGTAACCCGCGGAGCGACGTCCCTCAGGAAGATTGAGATACCGATGATGCCATTGCTGTCGACCACGGCGATTTCGGCCGATGCGCCATTCTTTGTGACGTAAAGCCTGGACACAATGCAAGTCGTGGGAAAATAGACATAATGTAACATCTGGACCAATTCCAGATGTGGAGAAATGCGCTTGAATTCCTCTGCGGGCAGGGCGGCGAGAAGATAGTTTTACCAAAAGTTAAATGGGGCAGACATAAGTAACATCCCTCTGTTAATCAAGATAGAACAGCTCTAAAAAATCAGTGCGTGTTGTGCAAGTGACTGTAAAATATATAGTTAAATCTATCCGGTCAATAAGTGCTGCTACCTATCAGGTGACTGCGCTATTGAGCTGCATGTCTTGTCATACCTGGATGGTAAGTGCGACCACCACCGCTTTTCTCGTTTATTTGCTTTTGTTTTTGAGGGCATTCAGCGAATTTTCATTGCAATTCGATGTATACTTTCTGATCCTAGCATCTAATATCAGGACCTTAAATGAGATTTCGATTCAGTATTTATACGTTCAATAGGGAAGGGTATATATCTTATTTTAAAAGTTTTTTTCTTTTGTTTTTCTCTTTGATTTTTTCGCAGAATTCGTTTTCCGCATCTAAAGACACTGTTATTCCTCACGGTCATTCCCTCTCGGATTCAGCACCGAGTGTATCTATTCAAGCTGACGCGTTGGGGCATTATACAGGCACGCTTTTAATTAATAATGTCAGGATGCCATTTTTGATCGACACGGGCGCTACACAGGTAGTTATTCCTAGAAATTTATCTTATTCCGCCAGGTTGCCTTTAGGTAAGGCTTTCCAGTCAAGCACGGCTAATGGATTATCGCTTAGCCGTGCAACACATATAGACAGTTTAAAAATTGGTAATATTGAGCTAAAGGGACTTGAGGCTTTTACCAGTGAGCATCTTGATCACGTTCTTTTTGGTATGAACGCATTAAAGTATTTTCGCATGACTCAAGATGGCGGTATCATGACGTTAACGCTTTCTTCTGATTCGCTCTCCAAAGCAACAGCTATTTCTTCGGTACCAACTCCTTTGCCGCATTATAAAAAAACATGGTCAAAAACCGTTACGTGTGATGAAAACGATAAAAATTGTAAAACGAGCTATCGATAATAGTTTTGCCTTTTTTAAGAAGGGCAAAAACTATACCGCCTATTATTTGGTATTCATTATATTTAACATAATATACATACTTGGTAGTTGAATGGATTCAAGCGCAACGCTTGAATTTCCTAGGGCGAGGGTGCTTGCAAGGGCAAAACTCGCCGCAATTCCCATGTGTTTTGAGATATTTTCCCAGCTCTTCTTAACTTCGCCCTCGCTTCGTGCGATTGCGGCGGCAATCAAAACTTCGTCTCTGCTTATTTCTAAGGCATCAGCAATTTTTATTGCTGTTTCATCTCCAAGCTGACCGCGTTTTCTGACTTGCGAGATCCTTTCTCTTGCGATATTTAGCGCGTTCGCTGCTTTGTTATCGCTTCCAAATTTCGCTTTTAGATCATCAAGATAGTCAATTATAGTTTTCATTTTATTTTCTCCACGTAGCAAGTTGCTACATTATGCCTTGACACTGTCGGTTTGTAACTCGTATTATCTTGCCACATGTAGCGAGTTGCTACTATACAACCATAGAGGCAAGCCTATGAACGCACAATCCGCAAAAACACCTACACCGCGCGAATCGGTTACGATTACGCTAACGCCAGACCAACAAGAATTATTGCTGCGTATTCTTGGCTCAACTCCGGGTTTTTACGTTCCCGGTCAGGAAACGCTTTATAACGATCTAAGTTTTCTTTTTTCGAATATCGGGGACGCTTGCGCCACTCCTGCCCATATCCCCGAAGCTCCGGGGCAGGGTGGCACTTTAACGCCAAAACTTGCTGCATGGATTCAAGATTTACAGGATAGAACTTTATCACGCGAAGCTCCGGGGCAGGGTGGCACTATTATCTGTCATCATTGCGACGGCGACGGCACTTATACAAAACCCAACGTTTTAAAACTTTTCCAGTGCGAAATATGCCGTGGCGCTGGATTTATATCAGTTGATTCAGTCGGGCAGGGTGGCAACCAATGATTATTTCAGAACGTGCCGTAAAAATCGTTGTTTCTGATGTCGTTACCGGATTCCGTCATCATTTTTTCAACCCTGCCGACTGTCCAGATATTACAGTCGCCTATCAAGAGGCGCGTTCACGTCTTGACGGCATTTCGCTTATCTTTCCGGAAGGCAAAATCGCGCGTTTTATCAAGAACTATCAGGACGAACTTTTTCATTTGGGTCGATTAGCGGGTTGTTTCGATGTTTCTCATCGACTTGTTCAACAGCCTGTTTTTTCTGTTCAGCTTCAGGGTGGCAACCAATGAATTCCTATTTAGCTGCTTTTCTCGGCGCTCTTTTCGTTTTTTTCGTTTGGTGTGCTTACGATACCGGTGAATGTAACGGAATTAGACTTTGTTCTTCGCATCCTTCCGAATGTTCTGTCTTGTTTGGTAAGGATGGCAACCAATGAATCAATTAAATCCCGTTGACATAGATCAGTTGATGCCGTTGATCGATTTTCTTCTTATTTCCGTAGGTCTCTCCGCTTTGATTTTAGGCGCCTTCATTGGTTGGTATTTTCGGGGTCGTTATGAGTCATGGTATTGGTTAAAACATGGCGTTTATTGCGATGACTGCGCACCCTTTGTGGAACGCTCACAAGAGCAGGGCGGCATTAAATGAGATTAATCAATAATCTTCTCTGGTTCCTCGCCTCGTTTTCATTAACGATTCTTTTAGTCTTAAAGTTTGGTGTGTGATGCCTAAGTCTAATAAACCTTCCGATTTTAATCAGTTTGCTGTTACTGTTTTTTCCGCTTCCGTTACGGTTATGGATTTCGAGCAGTATTACGAATATTACTATGATCTGTTGCGCCTTCTTTATTGGAATCCCGATGTGGATACTCCGCTTTTTTTGTCTCAGGATTCAAACCCAAGCGGTGTTGTTCTAAAGGGCGATTTCCATGGATAATTTTCTTTCATTGCCTAAACGCCTGCGCGATAAGATTCTTCCGCCCAAAAAATTATCGCCTGCTGAGCAGTTGCGCAAAATGAGACTGGAATGCTCAGTTTTTCCTATTCAATATAAGAGCGCGGCTAGCTTGGCGAGCCATGAGCGCAAGCGGCTGGCGAGTCATGATAGCGGCGCGGCGTTAGCCCCCCCTTTACTAACAGGGGGGGAAAGTATTGCGAAGGCTGACAAACGGCTTCCCTCTTTTCAGTCATTGGAAACGTTAAATATCGTTTCCGCTGGTCATCGCGGTAAATTTCAATTTGTTTCTATTCCTAAGCCCGATAAGGGTCGTAGTATTCGCCATAGTTTTTTGGACTGGATTACGTTTACATTCAAAACCGGCAACCTGCCGTTAACGTTGCACTCTAACGAACCTGCAATTTCTGATTTTGACTATGTGGCTATGCTGTCGGCCCAACTTTACGATGTTTTTGGTTATGGCGTAACCGCTCAACGTCTTGCGGGTCTGAATTTTTACACTCACTCTTTCGATTTAGGGCATAACGGCTGGGGTTTTGTTTGCATTGGTGGTCAGAATGAAACGTGTTCTGTTACCGTCAAGGGGCAGGGTCTTTTAGCGGCTAAACCCGGTTGGGAAAGGCGGTTGTTTGATTTTATGAATCAGATTCCCGAATCTAGGTTGACGCGCGTTGATCTGGCGAACGATAACTTTAATTCTAAGGTTTCCCTCGATGATTACATGGAAATGTATAAGGCGGATTTGTTTACCTCGCGTGGACGGCCCCCCAATGTTGAACAGGCGGGAAACTGGGTTAACCCAAACGGCAAGGGTCGTACTCTTTACATTGGCGCAAGAAAAAGCGGCAAGCTTCTAAGAATCTATGAAAAAGGGTTACAGCTCGCCAATGGGTTTCATGAGAAATTCCCAAACTGGGTTCGCGTAGAGCTTGAGTTAAAGAACCAAGACAGAACTATTCCGTTAGATGTTTTATTACGTCCGGGGCAATATCTGGCGGGCGCTTATCCGGCCTTGGCTAATATGCACAAGGTTCAGGACGTTATTAAAACAGCAAAGAAAACTGTTCAAAGTACGTTTGAACGCAGTCTTGAAACAACCCGGCACCAATTCGGCAAGCATATTTGGACACAAGTTCAAATTTTGGGACCCGATGAGGCTATCAGGATTCTAACTGCTGGTAAGGAACAAATTCCTTCGAGTCTTAATTTTGATACTTTCGATCAGTATCAGGAAAACACCTATTTGCATACTGATCGTCATTTATTACCACCACCTCAACAATTATTGGAGATACAAGCATGCGCTTAAACGTAACTGGATGGAAACATTCTAAAGGCAATTTTGAAGGCCGCGATTATGACTATGTTGTCATTTATTGCGTTACCAAGATGGAACAAAAAGACACTCAACGGGGGGCTGCGGGTATTGAAATGCGCGGCGAGCCTCAGCTTGTCGAAAAACTAAAAAAGATGGAATTTAACTCTGTTCTTTCTTGCGAGGTTGAAACTGAACCGCGTGCCACGGGCAAGGGGCAATTTGTCGAAACCGTAGTTAATATTACTAATTTGTCTCCTCAAGCGAAAGCGGCTTAATGAAATAAAGACATGAGAAACAAAACTGGTGATGAACTTACCAAGGAACTTAAACGTATAAGTCGTAAAGCTCGTCGTTTTGCTTCTCGAAACAAATTTCTGAAAAAGTCGGTATTCCCGATTGATTTAGGAAAACATCCGGGTGTAAGCCTGATTTAACGCCCTTTTGGGCAAACTTTAATCTTGTAATGAGACTATCAAAATGAAAAAAATCAATCAAAAAATCGCTGTCGTTACTGCTCTTGTTTTAGGTGGTATTTCTTCTGCAATGGCCGCTGTTCCTGCCGATGTTTCAACCTCGTTGACTGATCTTAAGGCGGATGTGACTACCGTTGCCGGTCTGGCTTTTGCGGCATTCTTGGTCGTTGTTTTGTTCTCTTATATGCGCAAAGCCGCAAACTAAGTGAATTAGAGGAGGGGGTAACCCCTCCTTTTTTATCAATCAAAATAAATACTCAAAATGCCATGATTACTCAACAGATTACGGACGCTTTACATTCCAATGCTCTCGACGTTAGCACCGTTGCCGGTTTGGTCTTTCTTGTCTTTTTGACTATTTATTTTTTTGTGGCTATCAAGCCCGGCCTTGATTCAAAAATTCGCGTTAATCGGCAGGTTCAACGGTGTATCGAGCGCGATAAAGTCAACGAAAAATATCAAAAAATAATGATTAAGCAACAGCTTGGAAAGAACGCCAAAGCTTTTGATGTTGAGCGCGTTTTTAAGCAACAGCAAGCCACCAAGGCACAAAAGAAACCTTATGAAAAAAACAAAGGTTATTATTCAAAAGATAAAGGTTATCAGGCGTTTATTAAGCATAATTCAATTAAAACTAACAGTGCTCAGATTAAAAAGCATAACGTTTTTAAAAAGGCTGCTTCTATTAAAATAAACTCCGATTCCGGCTCACATTCAAAGCGGTTGGCTGCACATAACGATAAGGTTAATGTTTCTAATAGAAATTTTAAAAACTGGCATAAAACCCAGACACCTGAGCAATTAAAGAATCCTAAAATTTGGTCGAAGTGATGCCTAATCAATTTCAAGGTTTTTGTTATGAATCTCAGCTTGAAGCTGTAAGCGCAGATATGGCTCAATCGCCCATGTCTGTGGATGTCGGTCTTGTTTCCGCGCTATCTTATAGCGTTATTGATACGACCGCTGTGCAAATGACTTACAGTTATAAACCAGCGTCCAGTGTTGCTGCGACTACATTTACTCATACTCGCGTTTATCCTTTGTGTGCTTCGGTTGGTCAGCTTTCTAATAATTCCGGCGTTTCAGTTACCGACGCTCTTACTGTTAGTTGGTTGGTTGTTGCGGTTTGGGCTGTGGCCTTTTATTTTCGTACTGCGAGAATGGGCGTAAGGGGTTATTAATGGTTGCTGATTATTATATCTGGGTAATAACTATTGGTATTTTGGGGGCGGCGTGGATAACGTTTACCGGTCGTTAATTACTTTTTTATTTCTATTTTTTTCCACCGTTGCTTTTGCCGATACTTATCCAGCTACGCGAGATTTTACTTGGACTCAATGGGGTGTAACCTATCATTATTCAGATCCTCAATCAGCAGCAAATCAAAAAATGACGGCTGGAACTTGTACCGCTGGGCTTCCTGCTATTTTGGATAATATGGGTACAAATCAATGGTTCTATCATCCTACTGTTGATGGTGGCAATTGTGTTGGTACTCAGAGCGTGTCGTTCGTTTATGTTTGTCCTGCTGGCGGCACTCTTTCGGGTTTATCGTGTATTAATGCGCCTCCTTGTACAGCTCCACAAGTGCGTGATGCAACCGGCCAATGCGCCGCCCCTCCTGTTTCTTGCACCTATACCGAATATAATGACACTCCTTCTTCGTGTGCAAAAATTCCCAATTGCTATGCTTTGGGTACTGGTGATTATTTTGATATTCCCACTAAGTCCTGTGCAAACTCAACGCCCAATAAAGTGTGTATTTCCGGCACTAAACATCGTCATTATTGTCAACCTGTTGATGATTGCGTTTTAGATGCTACCATTTGTTCTACGAATCCCGATTTTCTTTTAATGGCTCAAAATGATAAAGCGATAGCATTATCGACGGCTCGCGTTAAGGTTATTGAAGACATGCTGGCTATTAATTCGGGCGTGGATTATGCCAAGGGTCAAGCGGAAGCGAAGGCAGCACAACTTGCCGCCGATAAAGCTGGTATGGCCGATGCTGTAACCGCGTATACCAATCCTCAAGCTACGCAGGAGCAGCAAGCTCAGGCAAAACTCGAATATGCGGAATGGGTTAAACGTGAGTTAGAGGACAAGGCAAAGGCTGCTAATGCTTGGGAAGCCGCTGACGCTGCCGCTGCCGCAAAAAAACGCGCTCAAACTCCTGCTGATCATGCGCCGACAGCAACGATGCCCGGTGATGCCGAGGCCGATCATGAGATTACCAGCAGAGAACGGGATATTGTCACTACCGGTGTTCGCGATACCATCACTGGCACTGGCAATGGGACAGGTCCCGGAACCGGCACCCAAGCGGGTTTGCCTTCTCCGACTGACAATACTATTTCCGCGATTGCCGGTCTTAAAGGAGCTATCGACGGTGTTAAAGGGTCTGTTGATGGTGTTAAAGACGCGATTAACAATAAAAAAACCGACTGTCAATTAACGCCAAATTCCGCTGGTTGTGCAATTCTGGATTCTCCCGGTGCTCCAGAATCTCTTTTGACTGATGAGGTCGGCATATCTTTGGGGCATGCTTCTTGGGGTTCCGGCGTTTGTCCTTCATCAGTTTCCGTTTCTCATGGTGTTGCTTTTGATTATCAACCCATGTGCTCACAACTCGTTTTTTTTAAGCCGATACTGATCGCCGTTGGCTTGATAATTTCCCTTTTTATTGTTTCGGGTGGAGTTAAAGACTGATGCCTTTTCTTTTATTACCATGGCTTTTATCTATTGCCGGTAGCGTCGCTGGTCGTGTTCTTCTTGCGTTGGGGATGTCGATTATCTCTTTCGCTGGTTTGTCTACACTCGTTTCAAACTTCAATGGTTCTATTCAGGATAACTACAATTCTTTGCCGGCTGTGACGCTTCAGCTCGCAAATATTGGTGGTCTTGGTGATTTTTTATCGATTATCACGTCTGCTTTTGTTACCCGTGTTTCTCTTGTTTCGTTGAAGAAATTTCGTCTTAAATGATTACGTTAATTACCGGCACTCCCGGAGCAGGCAAGACTGCGTGGACCGTTCAGGAATTAACCCGTTTACCGTCCCAGCGCAAAGTTTTTATTCATGGCGTTCCTGAACTTAAAATCGCCCACGAACCTATTTATTGCCTTTCCGATCTTTGTGACCATTGTCGCGCATTGACTGAGATTGCCGAAAATGAAGACGGCGAACAATGGGTAAAGGTTGTTGCAACCGGTTTATCTGCGTATTTGGTTGAACAGTGGCAAGAATGGGCGACCGAGGGTAGTTTAATCATTGTCGATGAAGTCCAGCGCGTTTGGCGGCCGAGTTCAAAAGTGCCGGATGAAATTGCCGCGCTTGAGACGCATCGTCATAAGGGTTTGGATTTTTGGTTGATTTCCCAAGGGCCGCATCTTTTCCATTCAAACATAAGGTTATTGATTGGTCGGCATATTCATTTGGTTTCGTCGTGGAAGGGGCGCAACGAATATGAGTTCCCCGAGTGCCGTCAAAACGTTTCATCGCGCGGTGATGCCGTTATCCGCCCGTATTCGCTCCCGAAAAAGATATTTCATCTTTATAAATCCTCTTCATTGCACACGGTTCATAAACATCGAAAGCCTATGTCGTTTTATCTTTTGATTTTGGTCGTGTTGATTTCTTTAGTGTTGGGGTTCTATGCCTATCAGCGATTTAGTAAAAAATTCAATTCTGAGCCGCCTTCGGTTGCGTCGGTTGCTCCTGCACAAACCCAATCGGGTTTGCCCGCAGTTCCTGCATTACCTTCGGACAAAGAGCCGGAACTTCACGGATTTCCAGATTTCAAACCCAAAATTGAAGGTGTTCTTGAATCCGCCCCGGCTTATGAGCCTTTGTTGAAAGTAACCGCTGTGCCTTTACTTTATGGCTGTGTCTATTCGATAGCCAAGGATAAATGCAGTTGCTATACCCAGCAAGCCACCCCTTATCCAGCGTCAAAATCCTATTGTATGGAAACCGTTAAAAATCATCGTTTTAATCCCTATTATGAGCGCGTACCTTCTTCCGGCGTGATGTCTGGCCATACGATTAATTTGCCCGATAAAAGCAAGGATAATCAGCAAATCGCGAAGAATGAAATTCAGTAACGGACATGTTACTGACCAGGCTAACTTATTGGTTAGCGAGTAACGGATTTCGGTTCATGTTCCCGTCTAAATCTACGTAGATTTCACATTGTAGATAGAGCGAAGCTCATCGCGGCGTAAGCAACTGGCCGTAAGGTCATTTAACCATTCACATAACCGGCCAACGGCCCAGCTATCCGTGTTGAATGGCCCAATCATCAAATCTCATAATAAACGCCTGAAACTCAATCGGCTGCGTCATTCATCACCCAATAAACTGATGTAAAGATCTCGTTTCAATAGATAGGGGCAGGGAAGCAGCCCCGTATAGATGGCGGATAATTTCCAAATATTTTGCTTTTCTCGTTTATTTGCGCTTTATCAGCTGATAACTCATGTTAATATCTCTGCTTTTTCGATATTAAACGGTATAAATCAATGTGGAAAATTACTTTGGGTGTGGCTTTTGGAATAGTTCTGGCCGGAATAATTACAACATTTGGTTTTATATTTTTTGCAGGTGCAGCAATATGGGGCTTTAATGAATCCATTAATAAGCAGACTGAGCAATCAATTCAGCTTATTCAGTCATTATCAAACCGCGAACCTCTTCACGTTGTGCCCATTACAACCGCTCCAATTGAGAATTCACAGTCTCAGGGTTTTCCTCAAATTCCATTAATACCTAAAAGCAGAGAAGAGTTGGTCAGGGAACAAAGCAAAAAAGCTTATGTCGAGGTAAGAAAAAATGTCGAAGATTTTAAGTCGCAGTATAAAAAACCGCCGGAATGCCACGACTTTAAAGACCGCGCAACGCGGATGCATTGCGCGAATGCTTTTATAAGGGCTAGGGAAGCTTATGAGGCTTTAAATAAATAACCGGCTATCTTTATCAGGCCTTTCCAGCTGTAAAGATTGTGTATTTCAGCCTCTAGCCGCCCAATTCGCTCCGCATCTCGACGCGCATTTAACAGGTTTTCAGGCTTCCAAATCATTCTTTTGTGCATTAGCGAGCCACGACTAAAACACCATCCATCCCATCCCGGTGAATTGATGCGCTTAGAGTCCCATAGCAGGATAAGGCGTTCCATTGCCTTCGGTGCGCCTTCTTTGTCCATACGTTCAATGTCGGCAACATCGACGCCTAGTAGTTCGGCTGCTTGTTTGTTATTAGGGATGATATTTTTACGCGTGTGCCAGAAGCTTGATTTCCTTGGTGCCGCCATTTTTATGACTCCGTATTGTAAGAACTGATGCTAACGCAAGAGCTGTGCCGACCTTGATTATCAAACAATTTAACATAATATACATTATACGAAGTCTCGGAATGAGATCAATACAGGCCGATCTGGACGGTTCCGACGGGTTTGGTAACGCTAAGGACAATTTGCGCAGTATAAACGCTGGCTGCTTAGCCGCCGACTATGACATGATGTGATTGTTTACAGCGGTTGATTAAGTAATGAATGCCAATGCCTTAAATACAACGGGTTTGTTAGGCGGTTGAGCAGTACGCTTATAGCCTCAGCGATTATTTTACCCTCTACCTGGGTGTTCGGCGCTTTTGGCGAGTCCGTGTTCAATCCAGACTAAGGCTAGAGCCATAGAAACCCCATGGTTTTATTTATGGGGTCAAGAACGAAAGATGGATCTCACTGCCGTATCGGCGAATGATATCCTGTTTAGCAGCACGATACGCCCCAACATTACCTTTATGGCCTGACTTTTCTACAGAACGCCGAGCCAACTCATCTGAAATCACATCCATGAAAAGCTCGGCCAGCAGCAGTCTGGCTGCATCACGAAAATGTCCCCGGCCATCCACATAAAGTTGCACGGTCGGCGCACCGGTATTGATGATGATTTTACGTTCCTCAGCGCTATATACCGCTCGGTCCAGCTCGTTATTCAGGTTACGGAACTCATAGCCAACGAACATATCGGCACCATGATCACGAGGCGGTCCTTTTTTTGCAATATGACTGGAAAAGCCACGGCTGTGCCCTGAAGCATGCTCAGCCACGGCAATCTCACACCAGGCCCAATACGTTCCCGCCCGTACATCGATCTCGCCATGCTCCCCAGCTGCATCACCCACAATCGTCCATTCGATCCGCTGCATATCACCAAGCTCGTGAATCGCTATCGCCGTCGGCGCGGGTTCGATGTGCATGGAATCGGGTAGCGCATAGTTGAAGGTTAATATCTCCTCATCCGAAAACTGGCTAGGATCAAGCAGCAAGGCAACGTGGAAGGCATGATTGATCTTGCGATAATAAAACGGCGTGGTAAAACGTAGCGCCGCCGGAAGTTCTTCCTCAACAAAAGCTCCTGCTTCCTGGTCATAGGTCGGCGGCAGAATGATGCCCAAATCTTGAATCGCCGCCTGGCTCATGCGCTGTAGCAGGTGTTCGATCATATGACCGGTTCGGCCAGACGTTGTAGCGCGCTCCAGATGCTTCAGCTTTTCTTGCTCCGCCAACACATAGGGCGCGATCATTCTGCTGACGGCCTGGGAAAAAGCCTGCACAAAGGCATTCTTATGATTCAAGCCCTCCCTTTCGTCGCTAATAATCGCCATGCCTTGGCCTAATTTTTCGAGCAAGGCTGCACAACGCACCGTGCCAAAAAGGTACTCCGTCCCCACCTGGTTTTCATAGTCAAACAGCTGACAGTCCAGCACTGCCATGTCAGAGAGGATAATCAGCCCATTCGTCCGTTCGTCGCCCTTCAGGGTTAATTCCACATTCTGCGCGCGCTTCAGGGTCAGGGTAAAAGGGTGCTCCTGCTGTTGATAGATAAAGCTCCCAGCCTGATCTGGACCCAGCAGTAAAATTGCAGGTAGCTCCTCATGGAGCACCGGTCCTCGGCGCTCTATTTCTTTCCCATGCTGTAGGTGTAGTAGTTCCACATTTCTCCGCGTCAGCAAATCGCGCAGATAGATATTATTGGATACCGCCTGCACAACGGAGTGATAGTGGGATATATGCACATGCGAGTTCTCAATGACGATTGTCACTTGAGTGCCGCTGTCAGATAGGCCCAATCGGCTATAATCCATCGTCCTTGCCGGCCGGTCACCGTCATAATCTTCAAATAAATAACCGCCATTTTCATTTCGGAATAATTCAATACGGGAAAATCGTCCAGCATGAATTGTTTCGATCCAGCCGTGACCGAGTCCATAAATAGCCTGCTTCAATCCACGTCCGAAATAACCGCGCCCGCCGCCTTCGCCGCGCGCCAAGGGACTATGGGGGGCGCCATAGGCCAAAATAGAACAGACCCGTTCGAAGGACATTCCTTCCGCCTGGTCGGCGACCACCAGCAGCGCGCCGGCCTGATGCCGCTCATACTTGATACGAATGTGGTCAGACACTTGCGTCCCCGTCTTTTCCAGACGGGCGTAGCTGTCATCGGAGTTGGTAATCAGCTCGATCAATGCTTTTTCTACAGAAGCAAAGCGGCGCGAATCGATATCGATTACCCGTTGGTCAACGGGCACTGCTGCAATTGCCATACAATCTACCTCCTTTACCCGATTGTTTTCCTTCCCATCACATCACCCGGTTAAAGGGTTCGTGCTCGCTTCTTTAATATTAATGGAGCTTGACCACGGTTATTCTGCCTCTTGAAAGTGGACGAATAGAAAATCGTGGTCTGTCTCCCAATCCTCGCTCGATTGCTCCCCGCAGGGAATATTTGTTATCGTCTGCGGAGAAACAATGACCAGTTGCTTTTGACCGCAAAATGCCCATACATTATCAGATGATCTATCTTCCCAACCATGGATCGACAGTACATATTTTGAGCTAAATGCACAATATGTAGGAAAACCTATATGAATTAACTCGAAAATTCAGCTGCATCTATATTCTAAAGCCGGTTCACATTTTTAAACATGGAAGCAACTTGTAAAGTTTACCGACCTTCCAATGACTTATTTTGGCCGATGCTCGCTATTTGTGGCTTTAGAAAACTCGGTTGCCGCAAATCCTACAAAACAGACATTCGAAACTACCCTGCCCTAGGATGATTTGCAGACTCAACCGGAACCTGAATGGCCATTAGACCTTTCATGAAGTAGACACTCAAGGGTTGACTGAAGCGGCATACGAAAACAAAAGGCTGAGAAATACCACTAATCGTAGTTTTTTGGTCCGGCGGTACTGTTAAGCACAACTGAGCAATTTACTCTGTCTATTTGCTAATACACAACATGATTTTTTCGTTATGTATCAAGAGCCTCCTGGCGACGACGCTTACCATGCGATTCCTCTCCGCCGCGCCGGCGTCCCATGCTTTTATTTCATCTGGCTGAAGAATCTTGCTAATCAGGGAGTGCGGTGATAATGTCCTCAGCACTGATTCACCTACCCCCCCTGACACGACGATGATTACCCATACCTTGGTCCTCCGAAATATCCTCCGTCGCTTGCATTTAGACTGATGGGCTCGATTGTCGGCATCTTGCTGGCTGCTGGAGCCAGCCGACGCTTCGGAGCAGACAAACTGACCCATATTTTGCCCGATGGCGATTTGGTGGCGGTGCGCGCCTGCCGCAACCTATTAGCCGGCACCGATGAGGTGCTGGCGGTGGTAAGACCCGGCAGCGAGGAGCTGATCGCTTTATTGCAGGCCGAAGGAGCGAAAGTCCGGATCTGCACCGATGCAGAACGAGGCATGGGCGCGAGTCTTGTTTTCGGTATTCGCGCGTGTCCCGACGCCGCCGGCTGGCTGATCACTCTGGCAGATATGCCGTGGATTGAACCCGCCACCATCCGCAAGGTGGCGGATACACTTCGCTCGGGTGCGGCCATCGCCGCGCCCTGCTGGCAAGGCCGACGCGGGCACCCTGTAGGCTTTTCACGAAATTTAGGCCCGGAACTGGCCGCGATGAGCGGCGATGACGGTGCGAAAACGGTGATCCAGGCGCATCTTGAACAACTTCGACTCGTTGATTGCGATGATGCGGGCGTGCTTCGGGACATCGATAAACCGGAAGATTTGCAATTTCTGACAAAATTTAAAAAAACATCGTGATCCGCGACATTCTCGACCTCCAGTTTGAACTGCGCAAAGCGCGCCGTCCTTATGCTCTAGCCACCGTAGTAGAAATACTGGGCTCATCCTCGGCCAAACCGGCGGCTAAGGCGCTGATCGACCTCTCCGGTAAGGTCATAGCCGGTTGGGTCGGCGGCGGTTGTGCGCAATCCATGGTGTCCAATGCGGCACTTGAATGTCTTGAAACAGGAGAAACTCGCGTGATTGAAATCGACCTGAACGACGAAATTTTCGGCGCGGGCATGCCGTGCGGCGGCAGCATGCGGGTGTATGTGGAACCGGTCTTGCCCAAACCGCTACTCTGGCTCATGGGGCATGGGCGCATCGTGGAAAGTCTTTGCGAATTCGCCTGCCGATTAGGATTCGATGTGGTTGTTAATGACCCGCAGGCCACGGCGGAGCGCTTTCCCACCGCTCACCGTATCATTAGCGACGATTGCCGTTATCAACAATTGCAACCACAGCCGGGCGATTTCGTGGTGATAGCCACTCATCACAAGGGCGACTATGACTCCCTCACCCATGCACTGCAATCCGAAGCCCTGTATATCGCGCTGGTTTCCAGCCGCAAGCGAGCGAATCTGGTTTTGGCGCGATTGGCACAGGAAGGTTTCCCGGAATCCGGCCTTGCCAAGGTGCGCGCTCCCGCCGGTCTGGATCTGGGCGCGAAATTGCCGGAGGAAATCGCCTTGTCCATCGTCAGTGAAATGGTGCTAGTGAGGCGGGGTGGCCACGGCGAGCCCTTGAGTAAGGAGCGGTAAATATAAATGCCGATTAAAACCCCGTCACGAACCTCTGCTTAGGCGTCTTTACTGGCCCATGGAACCCGTGTAAGATTTCGTCCAATGCACTTGCGCCCAGTTACACGATGCGGCGCGGGCACCTCGCACTTCTGATGATTGGAAGGAGAAACACCCATGATTACGTTCAATATCAACGGCAAGCCCCGTCAGATCGACTTACCGACGGATACTCCCCTCCTCTGGGCATTGCGCGACCACTTGGGCTTGACCGGAACCAAATTTGGCTGCGGCATGGCTTTATGCGGAGCCTGCACGGTGCATCTCGACGGAGAACCCACTCGCTCTTGCGTGACTCCCATCTCAGCCGCCGTCGGCAAGAAAATCGTGACGATCGAAGCTATCGACCAGGACGCAACCGGGCAAAAGGTCCAGGAAGCCTGGTTAACGCTAGGCGTACCGCAATGCGGTTATTGCCAACCCGGCCAGATAATGGCTGCCACTGCGCTGCTCAAACAAAAACCCAAACCCACCGATGCCGATATCGACAAGGCCATGAGCGGCAATATCTGCCGGTGCGGCACCTATTGCCGTATACGCACCGCAATCAAGCAGGTCGCCGGATTAACGGAGGTCAAGCCATGAAAAAGCCACTGGATCGCTCCGAATTGAGTGCCGACATCTCGATCGCAGATGACATCCTGCATATCGCCAACATCAGCCGACGCGCTTTTCTCAAGGATCTGGCCCTCACCGGATTTGTACTGGCCGCCGGCTTTCCCTCGCTGATTAGGGCGGACGAAACTGCCCTGCCCGCACAAAAGGATAAGTATGGCGCCGATGCCATGCCGCACGGCTGGGTAGACAACCCGCTGGTGTTCGTCGCAATAGCGGACGACGGCACGGTGACCATCATTTGCCACCGTTCGGAAATGGGGCAAGGCGTACGCACCAGTCTGCCGATGGTGGTGGCCGACGAACTTGAAGCCGACTGGCAGCGTGTACGGGTCGAGCAAGCGCCCGGCGACGAACCGCGTTACGGCAACCAGGACACCGATGGCTCCCGTAGCATGCGTCATTTCTTTATGCCGATGCGCCGGGTCGGCGCGGCTGCCCGCACCATGCTGGAATCGGCGGCGGCAGCGCAATGGCAAGTGCCTGTCCAGGATGTCCGTGCCGAGCAGCATCAAGTCCTTCATCCTGCCACCGGTAGGACACTCGGCTACGGTCAGCTGGCCAAGGCTGCGGCCAAATTGCCGGTGCCTGCTCGGGAAACCTTGCGTCTGAAGAAGCCTGCGGATTTTCGCTACATCAGCAAGGGGCAGCTCCGGATTTATGACGGGCAGGACATAGTCACAGGCCGGGCACAGTACGGCATCGACACCCGTCTTGAAGACATGCTTTACGCCGTGGTCGCGCGCCCCCCCGTATTCGGCGGCAAGGTTTTAAGTTACGATGCCAAGGATGCCCTCAAGGTGCCGGGCGTGATTAAGGTGGTCGAACTGCCGAGCAGCCCTCCCCCCGCTGACTTCAACCCGCTCGGGGGCGTTGCCGTGATTGCCCGCAATACCTGGGCGGCCATCCAGGGGCGCAAGGCGCTCAAGATCGAATGGAACAACGGGCCGCACGGCACTTACGATTCCGTGGCCTACAAGGCCGAGCTCGAAGCCGCCGCGCGCCAGCCAGGCAAAGTGGTCCGCAACGACGGTGACGTTGATATTGCGTTAAAAAACGCGGCCAAACAGGTGGAAGCTGAATATTATGCTCCGCATCTCGCCCACGCCACCATGGAACCGCCCGCGGCGGCAGCCCTTATTGTTAACGGAAAATGCGAAATATGGGCCTGCACGCAGTCCCCACAGGCATCTCGCGAGCGCGTGGCCAAATGGCTCAAGCTGTCGGAAGACAATGTTACGGTGCATGTCACCTTATTGGGCGGCGGTTTCGGACGCAAATCCATACCCGACTACGTCATCGAAGCTGCGTTATTATCGCAGGCCATGAGCGGCAAGCCGGTCAAGCTGACTTGGACCCGCGAGGACGATCTGCACCACTCTTATTTCCATACGATTTCCGTCGAGCGGCTGGTGGCGGGACTGGATACTCAGGGCAAACCGGTAGCTTGGCTGCACAGAACGGTGGCGCCGACCATTTCGTCCACTTTCGCCCCCGACAGCAAACACCAGATGCCGGCCGAACTTGGAATGGGTGTCATCAATGTACCCTTCGCCATTGCCAATCTACGCATCGAAAATCCGGAGGCAGAAGCGCATACCCGCATTGGCTGGTTTCGTTCGGTGTCCAATATCCCACATGCCTTCGCCATCCAGTCCTTCGTAACCGAACTGGCCGCTGCTGCGGGACGCGATTCTAAGGATTTCCTGCTTGACCTGATTGGCCCGCCACGCCGTATTGATCCGCGTACCCTTGGCGACACCTGGAATCAGGGTGAATCCCCCGAGGTGTACCCGGTCGACACTGGACGCCTGCGAAGGGTGATCGAAACCGTTGCGCGCGAGACGGGCTGGGGACGCACGCTACCCAAGGGCGCGGGATTGGGTCTGGCGGCCCATTACAGCTTCGTCACTTACATTGCGGTTGTGGTGGAAGTATCCGTCAACGAAGACGGCAAATTGAACATACCCCGCATTGATGTGGCCGTGGATTGCGGTCCGCAGGTCAATCCGGAGCGCATCCGTTCCCAGATCGAGGGCGCCTGCATTATGGGGATCAGCCTAGCCACGCTGGGCGAAATCAGCTTCAAGGAGGGTGCTGTAATGCAGGATAACTTCCATACCTACCAACTCACCCGCATGGATGAGGCGCCCCGCGAAATCCGGGTTCATCTGATGCCCACGACCGAGTTCGACACGCCGCTCGGCGGGGTGGGTGAACCGGGCGTTCCTCCCATTGCGCCGGCATTGTGCAACGCGATTTTTGCCGCTACCGGTCAACGCATCCGCCAACTGCCTATCCGGGATCAGTTGCGGAAAGACTGAACACCTTTCAGCCTCACATTGGAACTCGTTGTTCGGCGCAAGTACACTTTTGTGTGTTCATCGCTCTCATTAATATAAGTTTGGAATCAATAACGTAGGTTGGGTTCGGCGTTAGAGCCGTAACCCAACAAATAGGCTAATCAGACAAGTAATATTCTACGGTAGACACTACCCGAATTTTCTTGATGTGCGGATTGTTTTTATCTCTTGGCTCTATAGTAAACTGGCCCTGAGATGCCTGTTTTATCTTTCCCAGTTTACTATTTGAGTCTTCAGCGAATTTTAAAGCAACTTCCCTGGTTTTTGTGGTGGTTTCCTGGATCATTTCGGGCTTAATTTTATTTAAATCAGTGAAAAGATATTCGGTCTGATTTTGAAAGTCCTCACCTTTAAAGGCTATCCCAGTCTTGCCTAATTCAGATAGTTCATTCATTGCTTTACGGACTATAGAGACATTCGATGAATAGACTGTAACCGTTTGAATAGCCACATATCTAAACTCGGCCTTTTGACCGTTGTTAAATTCCTGGGCTGCTTTGTCGGTAACTGAGGGTAAGGAATATGATATCTCGGGTGCCGCGATACCCTTGGAAACCAGAAACGCTTCAATACTCTTTTTACTGACTTCAATCGAATTATATAGAGCCCCCAGGTCGTTGCCGCTCTCGGTGAAAGCGATTGGCCAAATCACCACATCTGCCGGCAATTCTCGCTCAGATAAACCCTTGACGGAAACGCTGCGCTCGTATTCTTTGACGTCGATAGCGGCCCGGCCAAGGAGATACCCCAGCGCAGTCAGTCCAAGAAAGATCGATATGCCCAAGATCAGGGCGTTTGCTCTATTTGTCGGGTTCATGTTTTAGCTCATTCTGTTTAGCACGTTATGATCCAGATCGGCATAGTTTACTATCAAGCACTAATAAAACCTTATCCTTCCTGTTTTACCTGACTCGGTAACGCTTAAAATTTATATGTTATCCAGAAACCGACCAATATTTAAACCAATCATGACCGATTTTTATTGCCGACGACAGCAGGTCAACTAACTTTATTAAATTCCAATGGTTGCTTTCATTGAATAGTCTAAATTCACTTGTTTTCAATTAATTCGGGTCGAAAAAACGGATTTTTGCAGATCTTGAGAATTATGTTTCAGGTCGCAATCGGTAAGGATTTTTCGGCATTTTGAAGAAAATAAGTCGTCGCTAACGGTTAAATCCATTCGGTAGACGCCATTTTCATGCACACCAACCGCACCTAGCCTGCCCAGCCAATTGCTCATAACCGTGTTATCAGCAAGAACGTAGCCTCTCAGAATCTCAATGCCTTTTATGCTTGCCATCCGATGCAGCACTGCAAGCAGAATAGTTCCCAAACCTCTGCGTTGATAACTGTCAATAACCGCCACCCCAAACTCGGCTATCTCGGGCCGATCCTGAATGCGGATAAACCGTGCTATGCCAAGTCCACGATCTTCAGGTTCATTGTGAGCCAGCGCAATCCACGCCACATGATTCTGTTGATCGATTTCTGTAAAATCACACAATTGTGTATCGGATAGTTTCAAAATGGGCGAAAAGAAGCGGAAGTAGCGCGATTTCGAAGACAAAGCCAACATACCCTTTTGTAACGTTTCCTTGTCGTTTTGCTTAACGGGCCTAAAATCGACTAACTCGCCATCACGCAAGGGTAGGGTAAATTCTTCGATACTGCCAAAATAGTCACCATCCATTTTTTACCTGATTAGAAAGAATCTTTCAGTTACCTGTTGATTTATTATAGATTGAACCGAGCGTACCTCAATAGGACTCGACGTGCAAACAAAGACGGGCACCCGCTCCAAATCAGTTTGATAAAATTCCTTGTTTATCTTGGAAATGACCGGCAGGAATTGACCGAGCTGCCTGTCGCAAATAGTAACAATCGGTAAAGTAGAGATTTGGTGCGTTAGCGTTAGGTCAAGCGCTCCTTTTGTTTCGCGATGACCAATAGCCGAGCCAAAACCCCGTTTCCTCGCCTCCCTCATCGAACCGGAAAGGCGGAGGCATCCGGATTAAGCTTTTAGTAGATCCTTAACCATGGTCATAATCCCGGCCGGATCAATACCTTGATGTGGGAATTGCTCCCATAGGCCGCCACAACCTTCTTTATGTGTTGCAATATGCGCGTATTTTGGGGTCAGCCCACGCTCCAGCAACCAGGAACCAAAGCGGCTGCCCAATCCCGTTTTTCGGTTATACGACTCGACAATCAGCACCATCGGCGAATTGCCGATTTTAACCATGATCTCCTCATCAATGACATTCAACGTAGGTTTATTGATCAAACCGACATCAATGCCTTCCTGTTTTAAACGTTCTACTGCGTCCAACGCCCTATACAATGCTTCGCCGAAGCTGACAATATAGCCTTGAGTTCCCTCGCGGATAACTTCATCTTTGCCGGAAACAAATTTGTAGTCACCGCCAAAGTAGTCCTGGCCTTGAGTATTCAAAATAGTCGGGACTTTAGAGCGGGTCGAGAATACAAAACGCAAGCCCGGATTAAAGAAGATGGCTTCCAAGCAGGCTTTCATTTGCAGTGGGTCCGCCGGAAAGTAAAGATTGGTCGCATAGCCGTCATCCAAGCCATTATCCGCAAATAGGTTGTTCAGGCCGAAATGGCAGGTGTTGTCAGCCATGTCGTCAATCCCTGAATGCGAGAAATGACTGAGCACGTTGGAATGATTTAGACGGGCCATCGTGATCTCGGAAATACACATCTCCAGGAATGCACTGAAAGTGCCAAAAATACCCTGCTTGCCTTTCTCCATGCCGAAACCGGCCGCTGCCGAGAAGTTACCGCGCTCCATAATGCCGGAAGAGATAAACACTTCGGGATAAGCGTTGTGGATTTTGATCAGGCCGCAGGAGCCTTCCAAGTCGCTGTCAATGACCCGGATTTTTTCGATACGCTCGGCCTCGGTCATCCGCCCCATAATCGCGGCGACCGCGTCACCGAAAACGTTGCGGTTGGCATCCCACTTGTCGCCGGACCCCAGAAATACCGCATCATTTTTCGGCGCTTTAATGCCTTTGAGGTGATCTGCCGCAGCCTGTCGACCGCGGGACTCTAAATAGTCTACTGCGATTTTTACCGAGACTACGTCATGGCCGTGGGTTGAACCCTCCAGTCCGATAATTCCCGGACACATAGGACGATGATTAATAACAGCAACGGGGCCGTCGGTGTTAATGGCGGTGCAAATACGCTGATAAAGATCATCAATATTTTCGCCGTCGCCTTCCAATACGGTTAAACCGTGGCCTGCCAATGTTTTGGCGATAGAGCAACCGGGCAAATATTTGGAAGGGTGACCGGCGATGGTTACGTCATTATCATCGATAATCAATTTAACACTCAGGTTTTGAGCGACGGACAAGCGTGCGGCTTCCGCATCATTACCTTCCTGCTGCGAGCCATCGGAACCCAGACAAAACAGTACCTTGCTAGGATTAGCGATAGCCACGCCATTGACATAGGGCCACATGTGACCCAACCGGCCCGAGCTGAATTTTACGCCAGGCGTTAAACCCAGTTCAGGGTGACCCGGTAAATGAGAATGAGCGGCGCGGTATTCCATCAGACGTTCAGCAGGTAGATCGCCGTTAAGAGCAGACATCAGATATTGAGTGGCCGCGCGGTGTCCGGCTTCGTCAAAAAAAATCGGTACGTATTTATCGGCATCGCCCCGGAACAATGCATCCATAATTACGACTTCCGGCACTGTATCGTAGGGGCCGCCGGTATGTCCGCCGACGCCTCTCGCTGCGCCGGTCGCAGTAAAAAAGACGATCGCATCACGGCACAATTGAATATTAGCCTTGAGACTGGCACGTTGTTCGTCAGTCAGTGTCGTATTGCTTGCGTTTAATGTGATGCGTTGATAAGCGCCAAGATCGATTGGAAATGGTTTCATAGTCAAATCCTTACTTATTAAAGTTAATGAGTTGAGGCTACGATCAGATTGATTTGTCCGATATAAACTGCCTTATCGAAGGCAACCGTTCCCATCTAACCCCTTACCGTTTTGACCGGCTAACATTATGGCCTTGTAAAGTACTTCCAAATAGCCGACTTACTCAACGGATTTGACACCGCCGTATCACAACTTTGCAAGTTGTTAATCACCATTCGATATTTTCCAGTCATCAGTGCAGCAGAATGCATTCTATCTCAAGGGCTTAATTTCTTTAACCAGATAAGTAGTGTACTGAAAATTAGAAATTAGTTGAAGTTGATCAACTGGGTGACGTAACACATGGGGCACAATTCGCGACTAAAACACCCTCTGTCTGTTGCGTCTTGATGTCGGGCTAGGTTCTGTTGACGTTTTGCCAATCAGGTAAAATAGGGCGTTTTTAATGTGCGCCGTCTAAACGCTGGCAGCTTCGCTGTCGACTTTTATGAGTGATGTGAACGTAATTAGCTGACGAATGGATTAGCAAGGCTAACATGTCAGTAAACTCTGTCCCGTGTCTGTCCATCATATGCCAGTAACCAATAATCCTAGCGTTAGGCGTAGAGGGGTAATTTGTGGTTTTCCGAAAAATCTTCGTTGGCTGACTTTAAGCACTTCCGGGCGCAACTCGCGCAACGCCCGCACTCAACGCTTACCTGCAGATCGCGGCGTAAATCCATCAGCGTTTTTGCTCCGTTTCTGGCGGCTTGATGAATATCGAACTCCGTCACCGCCTGACAAACACATACATACATAAAACAAGCTCCTCGATAGCGCAACAACATGCAATTATTGAGAAGCATTCTTATTTAGTTTCGAGTATCTGTCAAGCTCAATTAGCATCTAAAACAAAAACAGCGCCATCAATTGCAGATATTTGGGAAGTGGCGACACTGCTAATCGCTGCCGTACTATATATGCGATTGCAAATAATTAGGCAGACTGACATTTTCCATTAAGCTTTGCTGGGTTTCCAGCCAATCAATGGCTTGTTCGCAGTGCTCCAGCAGCTCTTCCAGCAGGTCGCGACTGACGTAGTCCTGCAATTCCTCACATAAAGCGACGGCATCTATCAGCATTGGTCGCTGAATATTTTTTTCGTATTCCAAATCGCCGTTTAAACATTCGACGACATTTTCGCCGATCAGCAGCTTGCCGAGGTTTTGCAGATTAGGCAGGCCTTCTAGAAACAGGATACGCTCAATAACCTCATCGGCTTCCTTCATGACGCGGATTGATTGCTTATACTGGTAGTCGTTAAGTTTTTCCAGCCCCCATTTACGGAACATGCGAGCATGCAGGAAATACTGGTTGATCGAGGTTAGCTCGTTTTTGAGTACCTTGTTGAGAATTTCAATGATTTTTTTATTGCCTTTCATCTCTCTGCCCTCAATCGCTTAAATGCTTGGTTTCATTTGACTTTGCTGATAATTTTCCAGACCTACGAGGTTAATTAGCCTCAATTGTTGTTCCAGCCAGTAAGCATGATCCATTTCCGTATCCTCCAGTTGCACGGACAGCATCTCGCGGGTTACATAATCCCCGGCTTTTTCGCAGGCGGCGATGGCTTTTTTTAGCTCGCCGACGACATGATATTCGACTTCCAGATCGGCTTTTAACATTTCCGGTACTCCGCTGCCGATAGTTAAAGCTTCGCGTTTGACTAGGTTGGGCGTGCCTTCCAGAAATAAAATGCGCTGAATCAAGGCGCGGGCATGATGCCGTTCATGCTCAGACTCGTGTAGACTTTTTTCAGAAAGATGGCTAAGGCCAAAATCGGCGTACATCTCACCATGGATCAGGTACTGATCGGATGCGCTCAGCTCTCCGGCAAGCAGACTGTTGAGCGTTTTCAGAATATTCTTGTCGCCTTTCATAATAGCCCCCTAAAGTGAATCGAACGAAAGCCTATCAAGTCGGCTTGCGCGAGTTGATAAGCATTTGAAAAATAATTTTATCCGCTCCGATCCTACCGTCAAAGTAATCTTTTGGACAGATAAATATTTTTTGATTATACCAAGCACGTAGATAACACCATGAAATACTCCATAGCTATCCACGTAACCTTGATTTCGGCAGGGATTCACGGTGGTTAACTAGCATTGATACTTATTGCCCCTACCCTCAATTCATGATAGTTTTTTTATTGGCGACTATTAAAAAATCAAATGCTTTAACATCCAATAATTACAACTCAAAATCAGGAGAGCTATTATGAAGATCGTACTTGGAATTGTATTCGTACTTATTGTTTTGCTGATAACAGTGTTCATTTTAAAAAGACAAAAAAAATGTTCATCATGTTCATCAAAGGAAACGATCATAAGCAAACCTAAAACCCCAGAGCAGGAAAAGCAACAGCCGGAAATCGAGTCGACCGCCAAGATTGCAGTTAATTCTGAAGCTATCGTCGTAAACTCGCAAGTAACCGATATTTCTTCACCGGTTGCCGAGTCCGTCAGCAATATTGAGATTTCCGCAAAGCCGCAAGTAAAAGAAGCGGCAGTTTCACCTGTAGAAAACAGCAGTAGCGGATTTCCTCAAGATTCAATACTGAGACGGCATTACTTCACTCATTTATGCACCATGATTGAAGCGCTTGCTCCTGAGTGTCCCACGGATTCTATTTTATGCCGTCATTACTATATGATGCTGCTCACTGAAATAGATCGGTGTTTAAACGATAAAAAAGCAATGGAACGGCTGATTTATGATTATGAGAATCTCAGCGCGTAATATGTGGTGAACACAGCGAAGCGGATCGGATGCGTTTCGCTGTGCTCGACGTAGAACGCCAAAAACTGGGGCAGTTATTGCGAAGATTGCAGGAGAATCATCCTGGTCGTCTCTCTGAAGCAGCAGGCATTTAAAAATTGATAAACAACGATCCCATAATCAAGTGATGCATGGTGTTATTGGTGTGAGTGGCATCATCCAGATACTGGTTGAGATAACCGCCTTCAGCCCGGAAGTTTTTGTTGAAGGTCCAGCCTAGGCCCGCAAACACGCGGTTCTGATCGAAACCGGACTGTCCGCCGAATTTTGTTGAGTTGACCCGGATGAAAAACTCGTCCCAGGTAATCAGGCTTAAACGCGGCTCGAACTCCAGCGGATGCATAAACCGTAGCATCTGGCGTGGCCTGAAACGAACATCATCGCCTTGTATAAAGTTGCTTTCGAACATAGTTCTAAAGCTGAAAGTTCCTATATCGGTGGGCAAGACATAACGAAACGCCGGCCAGACATCTTGCTGAGAAACATAGCTCTTGCCGACGTTCTGAGTCGGCAACCACGTGTAACCTGCCCAGATAGTGGCCCGATCGCTGAGTGAATAGCCCACCGCCGTGCGTACCATACCCTGATACCAATGATTCCAGTTGTCGTCGAAACGGGATTGTCCTTCCAGCCAGATACGGCCTTTTTCCAACCTGGGATCCACGACTTTCAAACTGCCCTCACCTACGATTTGCATCCAGCTACCGGCATCCTGAAGCAAGTCGTCTGCCATAGAGGCCATGCTGAAAGAACCCAGAATCACGGCAGCGACTCCCCATATCTTCACTTTCTTAATCATAATTGTTTACCCATTGTAGTTTTTGGCAGGTTCCCAAAGCCGCCCTGCCCCATTTATAACTGTTTCGCAGTACCGCTCTTTTTATTTCTTAGCGTTAATCAAACCCAACAGTCCCTTCATCAACGCCAAAGGCGTGGGTGGACAACCGGGAATCACCACGTCGACCGGAATGACGTTGGACACCGCGCCGCAACTGGCATAAGACACGCCGAATTCGCCGCCGCAGGCGGCGCAATCACCGGCTGCAACCACCCATTTCGGATTCGGTGTTGCTTCATAAGTGCGCAGTAACGCGGTTTGCATGTGTCTGGACACCGGCCCGGTAACCAGCAGCACGTCAGCGTGTCTTGGTGACGCGACAAAATGAACGCCAAAACGTTCAATATCGTAAAAGGGATTATTCAGCGCATGAATTTCCAGTTCGCAACCGTTACAGGAACCGGCATCGACCTGGCGTATCGCAATGCTGCCGGAAAATTTCTTGTCTATGCGGCTTTTAATCTCAATGCCCAGTTGCTCCAGTTCGGCATCTTTGGGCGCTTTAAACTGCTCAGTAACGACACCCGTGGTCAGGATTTTTTTAAAAATATTCAGCATTTTCCCTTCCTATAAATCATTGCCTGAATAAGAGCCATTCAGGGATTTGTTGCACACAGGAAAATCCGGCACGATATTATTCAGCACCAGCTTTTCCAACGCAGGCCAGTTTAGTTGACTGGGGTCGCGCGGATAAAAACGGGCGATTTTGTTATCGGCATCAAAACGGATGTAGCTGATAATTTCGCCACGCCAGCCTTCAACAATACCCAGAGCTTCGCTACCTGCCGCTGGCGTTCGCCATTCGGCGCGTAGTTCTCCGGCAACAAGCCGGTCGATAAAGTCTTCTATCAGACGTAACGCCGCCCTGATTTCCTTGTACCTTACCCATAATCTGGAGGCAATATCGCCCTGCGTTTCCAGTGCGACTTTAACCGTAACTTGATCATAGGGCGCATAGGGCGTATCGCGACGCACATCCTTATCCTGTCCGCTGGCTCGTCCTACATAACCCAAGGTGCCAAAAGCGGCAGCAGTTTGTTCAGACAAGAAACCGGCCGTATACAGTCTGTCTTCCAGTGAAGAATTGAGATCCAGCGCGAGTATGACTTCCGCCAGCTCTTTTCTTAATTCGGTTATCTCCTTCTTGATCAGGACGCAGGATTCATCCGACAGATCACACGCAACACCGCCGGGAACAATTTTATCCATCAACAGGCGATGACCGAAAACCGTTGCATTGGTGCGCAGCCAGAGTTCGCGCAGGCGGGTAAACTGCATTTGCGCGAACACAAAAGCGACGTCATTACAGATTGCGCCTATATCGCCCATGTGGTTGGCGATGCGTTCCCGTTCTGCCAGAATGCCGCGAATTAAGGCGGCTCGAGGCGAAATTATCACGCCCGCCGCTTGTTCCATTGCCCTACAGGCCGCCCAGCAATGCCCGACGGTGGTATCGCCGGAGACACGACCCGCCAGCCTGGCTAAGGACTCCGGTTCTCTGCCTTCGGCAATTTTTTCTATGCCTTTATGCACGTAGCCCAAACGTTCTTCCAGATTCAGGATAAGTTCGCCAACCGCCTGAAACCTGAAATGTCCGGGCTCAATAATACCGGCATGCACCGGGCCTACCGGAATTTCATAAACGCCTGCGCCGTGGGATTTAATAAACGGATAATGCATGTCGGGCGGCGTGATGCCTACCGGAGTGCCCTGAACAGGAAAATCTTTTCGTAACGGATAGTTTTTTTCAATCCAGGCTTGATGCCGCGTCCAACGCCTGTTATCAGGATGCCCGACAAACTTGATCCCGAACATGTCTTGAGTGTGACGTTCACTGCGGTTGGCCGCGGGATAAACCGTGGCCTGACTCGGCAGTTCGGGGTTTGAATCATCGATAATCGTGCGCAGAAGAATGTATTCACCCTGTTTTTCAAAACAGGCGTTGATCAAAAACCGGTTATCAACCTGTTCCGCCCATCCGGCGGCCCAGCGCAGGTCCTGCTGCACCGCCAGTTCTGCAAATTGTTGCCATGCGTGGCTTTTTATTTGCCACAGTGTTGTCGAGGCTGTATCGATTTCTGCAACCGTAATATCGGTGCTCAGTCGGCTTAAAAAATCCGCAATCCAGTTTGAAGAACTCATAACGGCGTACTCCCGGAAATTAATAGTGTCGCCTGTGAAAACCAGTTGGCCAGAAAACCGGGGATGGCCAGACCCAGCCAAAGCACCAGGGCCAGATGTATCATGACCGGCCACAAGTTGGCTGTAATCGGTTGTTGATCTTTAGGCTTGTCGCCGTAAACCATCGGTTGGATATGCCTGAACAGTCCGGCAAAGGCGATGCCGATACCCAGCAACAACAATGGCGCTAACCAGGGATAACTGTGCATGGTCGCCAGCAGCACCAGAAACTCGCTGGTAAACACACCGAATGGCGGAAACCCGGCAATGGCAATGGTGCCGATCAATAAACCCCAACCGATCCTGGGTTGGGTTTTAATCAGGCCGCGTATCTGGTCTATTCTCTGGGTTCCGGCAAGCTGAGCCGCGTGGCCAACCGTCACAAAAATGGCCGATTTGGTCAGTGAATGCACGGTCATGTGCAGCAAGGCGGCAAAAGTGGCTAAAGGGCCGCCGATACCGAAGGAGAAAGTCATCAGCCCCATGTGCTCAATGGATGAGTAACTGAACAGTCTTTTAATATCTTTTTGCCGGTGCAGCAGTATCGCGGCAACCAGAAACGACAGCATGCCGAAGCCCATCATCAGAAAACCGGCCATATTGGAATCCGTCGCCCCATCCACCAGCATTTTATTACGCACCACGGCGTATAAGGCATCGTTTAACAGTAATCCCGACAACACCGCAGACATGGGCGTCGGACCTTCGGAATGGGCATCGGGCAGCCAGTTATGCAACGGCACCAAACCGATTTTCGTGCCATAACCAATCAGCAAAAAAACAAAGGCAATTTCAAGAATTTCCGGATTTAATTTGTCGGCATTTTCGTAAAGCACCGACCACAGCAAGGCATTCTCGCCGTCGCCGATCTGCACCGCCGCGTAATACAGCAAAATGGTGCCGAACAGGGCTTGAGCAATACCCACGCCGCACAAAATAAAATATTTCCACGCCGCCTCAATAGACTCCGGAGTGCGATACAAACTGACCAGCAACACCGTTGCCAATGTCGCGCCTTCCATCGCCACCCACATGATGCCCATATTATTGGTGGTCAACACCAGATACATGGCCAGCATAAACCCCTGAAACATCGAGTGATACAGCTTTAAGCGACCGTCGCTGAGCTTGCCGATTTCTTTTTCATGCGCCATATAAGGCGAAGAAAATATCGACGTGGTGAAGCCGACAAAAGCCGTCAACACAATCAAATACACGTTAAACGGATCGATTAAAAAAGCCTTGCCTGATGAAACAATCGTACCTTGATTGAGCACGTTGATCGCCAGCCAGATGGTCGCCAGCAAGCAAATGCCGTTAAACCTGACATTGATTTTTCCGGTATCCGCTCTATGTCCCGCCAGCGCGAAATAGAGTATGCCGACCAACGGTATTAATAAGACTAAATAGGCGGCAATCATTTATCCACCTCGTGTAACTTGTTTAACAAATCGACATCCAGAGAATCGATACTGGTGCGTATATGCAGGAAAAAGATACCGAACAGCACCGCAGCCACCAGTACGTCGAACGCCACGCCCAGTTCAACCACCATCGGCATGCCATTGGTGGCGACGATAGCCGCGAAGAACAAGCCGTTTTCTATCGACATAAAGCCAACCACATGAGCGATAGCCTGCCGATGCGAAATCATCAACAGCATACCCAGCAGCATCACGGAAAGGCTGACCGCCAAGGCATTCAGCATGACGATTGATGAGGATTGCACAATAGGATGCAACACGTAATAACTGAATACCATCAGACTGGCGCCGCCCAGCATCACGGCAGTATTGTTTTTTAATGCTTCAACATCGCGATGCATATTCATTCGCAGAACCTCCCGTCTTAACATCCACGGAATAAAAGTTACTTTCAGCACTAAAGTCAGCACGGCTGAAATATAGAGATGATGATTATTCAAGCTGTATGCCGCCAATGCTGTGGTCAAGGTTAATAAAAAACCCTGCATCGCAAACACAAAGATCAGTCTGAGTAATCTTCCCTGCCCTAACATAAGAAACGAGGTAAGCCCCACCAATGCGGCCATCGATAAAATGGCCTGCGTATAAAAATCCAGTTGTTCGATGTTCATCAGCGTGCCGCCTCCAAAATAATATCGTTCAACATTCCAGACAGGAACATCGTAGGCCGGAATAAGGCCACCCAAGCGTAGCGCGCGGTGGCGTTTCCGGCAAAGTCCGGGAGGCGTCCGCCGGAAACACCGGTTCTCGCTATCGCTCGAACCGGCTTATTCCGGCCTGCAGAGCGGGCTTTTACATTTTTCATGTTCATCGTGCCACCTCCAAAATAATGTGGCTCAACAACCCAAGCAGCCCTAATAAATAGGCGAAACTGAGGTATTCCTGCACGCGAAACAGGCGCATTTTTGCAACCAGCGTTTCCGCTATCGCCAGAACAACCGCCAATACCGCAAGCTTGCCCATAATAGCCAGCAAGCCATAGCCTAACGCTTGGATGCTAAGAGTTTCGGCAATGCCCCAGGGAAAAAAGATATTGGCAATCAGGACGCCATACAGCATCAGCTTCAACTGACTTGCCCACTCGATCAGCGCCAAATGGCGACCGCTGTATTCAAGAATCATCGCTTCATGAATCATGGTTAGCTCCAGATGCGTCGCTGGATTGTCTACCGGAATACGCCCTGTTTCAGCGACGGCAACCAGTACCAGAGCCGCTAAAGCAAACACAAACGAAGGCCGTAACACCAAGCCTTCATTGAGCACATGGGCGATAGCCAACGATAAATTAGTCGTTGAGGCGGTCATGGTCAGCGTAAAAATCGCCATCAACATCGCGGGTTCCGCCAACGATGAAATGGTCATTTCCCGCGATGAGCCCATACCGCCGAATGCGGTGCCGACGTCCAATCCGGCAAGCGCCAGAAAAAACCGGGCAAAAGCGAAAAAACCCACCATCACAATCACATCGGCGCTGGCCGAAGTCGGCAAATCAACGGCAATCAGCGGCACAACGGTTGCTGCCAGCACCGTTGCCGAAAAAATAATGTACGGCGCTTTGGTAAATAACCATGAAGCCTGTTCCGAGACTACCGGTTGTTTATAGGTCAATTTAAGCAAATCCCGGTAAGGCTGAAGAACGGAAGGCGCTTTGCGGTTCTGTAACCGGCATTTGCAGCATTTGACCCAGCCCGCCAGCAACGGCGCCAACGCGACAAACAGTATGGTTTGTAAAATAGCTATTAACCAGTTCATCAGCTGATCACCCATAACAGTAATAGTAAAGTTGCAAACGAATAACCCAGATAAACCCGGATATTTCCCGTTTGAATACGTCCCACTAATTGGGCTAATTTGTTTACCGCGTGTTCAATCGGATGATACAAACGCGGCCAGCTATGATCCTGAATCTGCAAGTGATAATGAACGGCCGCCACGTCCTGATTCATTGCGCCTTGCATGTCTTTATCGATCTGCTCGTCAATAATCCAGACTTTGGCGAAAATCCGCCGGAACGGCATGGTAAAAGCGCTGCTGCTGTATTGCATACGGGGCGTTAATCCGCCGAAACCGCAATCCCAGGTTTCAGAGATGCGCAGCGCCGTTGCCGGATTACGCCGCAGATACCAAAAACTGATGCAGCCGGCAATCAGCGCACCGATCAAAACCAATGGGGGAGCATAAGACGCTTGATTAGCCGAAACCGGCGCCAGCCACAACCAGCCTAAAGCGGCGTCATTCGGCAAAGTCTCGCCTAACAATTGCCCGGAAACGCCGTTGATCAGGCTGATGACCGGACCGGGAAAAATGCCGAACAAAAAGCACAATCCGGCCAGTAGCGCAGGGCCTGCCAGCATGCCTTTGTCCTGGACTTCATGCGCTTTATCGCAATGATGAGAACGGGGCTGTCCCAAAAAGATCAAGCCGAATACTTTGACAAAACAGGCGGCCGCCAATGCCGCCGTCAGCGCTAATGCAGCAGCGGCGACCGGTATCAAGCTGCGCAATACGCCATTGTCCAGCACATCGACCTGCAATGCGGTCTGAAATGCCAGCCATTCCGAAACGAAGCCGTTAAATAACGGTAATGACGAGATACTCATGCAACCGATCAAAAACAACACACTGGTTTTCGGCATCTTTTTAATCAGCCCGCCCATCATGTCGATATTTAACTCATGGGTTTGGTGATGAATCATACCGGCCCCCAGAAACAGCAGGTTCTTGAACAGCGCATGGTTGAAGGCATGAAACAGCGCCGCCAAAAAACCCAGCGCTGCCAGCTGCGGATGACCGTTGGCCATAAAAATCATCGACAGCCCCAGCACCATAAAAATTATGCCGATGTTTTCGACCGAACTATAGGCCAGAAGGCGTTTTAAATTGGGCTGCATCATCGCGTACAAAATACCGCCCAGCGCGGAGAGTGTACCCAGTATCAGCAACACCACGCCCCACTGCCATTGCACATCGCCGATCAAATCGAAGCAAAAACGGATCAGCCCATAAAGTGCGACCTTCAGCATCACGCCGCTCATCAAAGCGGAAATATGCGAAGGCGCAACCGGATGCGCTTCCGGCAGCCAGACATGCACAGGGACAATCCCGGCTTTCATACCGAAACCCAGCAATGCCAACATAAAGGCGATGCTTGCCCAGGTTGTCGACAAGTGCGACGCGCGCAAGGCATCGAAGGTAAAGCCGTCGGAAAAGCTGGCCAGTACGCCAAAGCCCAGAATAATGGCCAATGCACCGACTTCCGCCATCAGCAAATAAAGAAAAGCGGCGCGGCGATTGGCTGAGTTTTCATGCTGGAACGCCACCAAAAAATAACTGGCAACCGACATCAACTCCCAGGCAATCATAAAAAAGAATGCGTCATCGGCCAACAGCACCAGCAACATCCCGGCAACAAACAGACCGGTGAATAAACTCAAGATTGCAAAAGGATGCTGGTTTTCCTGATAGCTGTTCACATAGCCCGGTCCGTAAAGACTGACCGCACTCACCGCAATACCGACGATTAAAAAGAAAAAACCGGACAAGCAGTCAAAACGAACATGCCACGGTAGCCACGGCAGCCCCAAACTGAGTTGATCGGTAACCACCTCCTTACCGATCAACACGCTCAATCCGGCCAATACCGCAAAAACACCGGACAAACCCAGTAAAACAAACACGGCTTGCCGTAACAAAACCGGAAACCGCCGTGCTTCCAGACAGCCGGTAAGCACAGACTGACTACCTTCATTGTCGCTCGGGAATTTTTTAAACCAATACTGACTAAACAGCAGTATATGCCGACGCTGATGCATCATCAGTCCCAGCAAGCCGGAAAAAAAACTTAGCAGAACAGCGCTATAAGCTAATACAAGAATCATGGAATTCTCTCTCTATTGATAAACACGCTTAACGCACTTGCCTGTAAGTTAGCAAACCGCGTCATTGCCGTTCGCCGTATAACAGGAGTGCAAGCTTTGCTTGCCCGTTGAAATCTGCTGGCGAAGCTTCCGCTCCTCGGCAACTGCTCCCTGCGTTGCTCTACCTCCTGCATCCATGCAGTCGTGCTCACGCCCTTTACTTACATCCATGTAGGCAAAGCCTGCACTCCAGCCTCAGGAAACGCCCTATACGCCATAATGATCGCTTTTACGACGGCTCATGTTGTTGCGTTTCATTCTGCGCACCGCCAAAGGGTGTTCTGAGAAGGTATCATGATATTCCATTCCTATAAACTGACACTGTCCTCCCTGCCCTTCATAGTTATGCTGAAAACCATGAATGAATTCCATCACGGTATGATCGATCAGGTACGCATTGTTCAATTGAAAGATAACTGTTTTGCCGTTCTCCAGATTGGCTAAAGCAGTCTTCAATGACATAAAGTTAGAGAAAATGGCCGCGCCGACTATCGATACCACAACAGAATCGGCATCTTTGGGTTCAATCACAAAATGAATTTTGAACAGGTTATTTAGCCTGACACCGCGCAGCATATGGATAGTAAATTTGGTGACGATACCTATAGCGACACCGATTAATAAATCGGTTGCCAACACACCGATAATCGTAACAACGAACATAAACAACTGTTCTTTACCAACGCCCATGACTTTAGCGAACTCTTTGGGCGAGGCCAGGCGAAAACCGGTATAGACCAACAATGCCGCCAATGCCGCCAGAGGAATACTATGAATCAGCCTCGGGAACAGCACCACGAACAACAACATAAAACTGCCGTGAAAGAAGTTGGCCCACTGGGTTTTTGCGCCGTTGTTCACGTTTGCCGAACTACGCACGATCTCGGCAATCATCGGCAAGCCGCCGATCAATCCGGCCACCAGATTACCCGCACCGACCGCTGTTAAGTCACGGTCAAGATTGGAATGGCGCTTATACGGATCAAGTTTGTCGACCGCCATGGCGCTAAGCAAACTCTCCAGACTGCCGACCAAGCTGATACTGACAACGGCTTCCCAAAACTCTACGGTGGCGAATTTTGAAAAATCGGGAAAATAAAAGCTGGACATAAAATTTTCGGAAATCGCGACCAAAAATTTCGGTCCGACGGTTTCTTCATGATGCGATAAAAAATGCGCATCCGGCAGGAACAAATACATGTGCTCATGTTCCAGGTCAAAATACCGCGCCAAGCCCATCCCTGCCAACACCACAATAAGCGGCGCCGGAATCATCTTTAAAGTCGGGTTTTTCAATATCGACCAAATAATCAATATCGCCAATCCGGTAAAACCGATAATGGCAATTTCATGATTAAGATTCAGAAGACTATGCGGGATTTGCGCGATAGTCGAAAACAGACTGCTGCCTTTCTCCGGCGTAGTTCCCAGCATGACATGGATCTGTTTAGCCATAATAATGATGCCGATAGCCGCCAACATGCCATGTACCACCGATGCCGGGAAAAACGAACTTAACCGTCCGGCTTTAAACACGCCCATTAAAATTTGTATTACACTGGCAACCACGATGGCAGCCAAGGCATAACGATAACCTGCCATCGCATCGCCTTCGCCGAGTTCCTGCACCGCACTTAACACCACCACGATCAAGCCGGCGGCCGGGCCGTTAATGGTTATAAACGATCCGTTGATGCGCGAAACCAGCATCCCGCCGATAATAGCCGTGATAATACCGGCCGATGGCGGAAAACCGGAGGCCATCGATATACCCAAGCACAGCGGCAGGGCAATAAGAAAAACCAGGAAACCGGACAATAAATCGCTACGCCAGTTTTCTTTTAAACCGGCTAAACCGGACTTTGGTAACTCTGACAGGGATGGTTCACTCATACAAATCCTCGTAATTATAAAAAGGTTCTAACGAGTCATAAGCGATAACCGTGCCAATTGTTTTTTTATTTATAACCCATTGATTTTAATTGTCAGTATTTTTATTGCCAAGTCGTGAATAAGGAATAGGAGGGTGCAAAACAACCGATCCGTTGTTGTTTTGCACCGGTGCAGAAAAAACGATCTGATGTTTTTGGCGTTAACCCCTTATTGACTACACTGCTCTACAAAGCAGGGCTTTTCTGTAATAATCTGTCGGCTAATCGCGTCGTATACAGTAGCCCAACAACATATAAAATTTGAATGACCCCACTTCCTCAAGTCGCCTCCGAGCGTGAATCCACTCAACCGGTTGATCAAGGCAACGCCGAATGCCGTTACCTTTCACTCGACAGGGACGCTATGCGCAAAGCATTACGGCAACAACTGGATGATGATTCGTTGTACCGCATGCTCATTGAAGAGCGCCCTCACCAATTCGCCGAAGCTTTAGTTGTTGTCGCTGAAAGCAGCCTACGCAGCCAGCGTGACATTATTACCGCCATAGAAAGTGTTATCGCGATGCCCGCTTATCAGCAACGCGTTCTGGCTTACGCACCCGGTACGGCGCAATTTATTCCCAAAGCGCACGGCGTTTTTTTCGGCTATGACTTTCATTTAAGCCCTAAAGGTCCGCAATTAATTGAGATAAACAGTAATGCCGGAGGCGCGTTGCTTAATGCCATTCTGGTTCGGGCGCAAACAGCCTGTTGCGATTCGGCCGGACTAAATGCGTCCGCGGTTCAAAATCCGGAACAGGCGTTTATGGCGATATTTCTTGAAGAATGGCAAGCCGAACGCGGTCAACAGCCCTTACATTCAATCGCTATCGTCGATGAAAATCCGCCGACCCAATTCATGCTGCCGGAATTTTTACTGTTCAAAAAACTGTTCGAGCAAAACAATATCAATGCCGTTATTTGCGATCCTTCCGAGCTCGATTACCGCGACGGGGCTCTTTGGCATGGCGATATGCCTATCGATCTTGTTTACAACCGCTTGACCGACTTCGGACTGGAAGCTGGAACGCTAAAACCATTGCGAGAGGCCTATTTGGCTGAAGCAGTCGTGGTCACGCCCCATCCAAGAGCTCATGCGCTATACGCAGATAAAAGAAATCTGGCGATATTGACTGATGAAACGGCGTTGCGGGAATTGGGCGTTGCCGCAGAAACCCGGGCGCTGCTTCTTGGCGGCATTGCCCACACCGATTGCGTACATAAGGAGGACGCAGAAGCCTTATGGGCCGCGCGCAAGCATCTGTTTTTCAAACCGGCCAAAGGCTACGGCAGCAAAGCCGCGTACCGGGGCGACGGGGTGACCAAACGAGTGTTCGGTGAGATTGTTCTACAGGGGAATTATGTGGCACAGGCCCTGGTGCGGCCTACCGAACGGCAATTGAAAGTGGAAAATGAAATGGTCGATCTTAAGCTTGATCTGAGACAGTATGTTTACAAGGGGCAGGCGCAGTTGACCAGCGCCCGTTTATATCAGGGGCAAACCACTAATTTTCGCACGCCAGGCAGCGGTTTTGCCGGGGTTGTAGTGATTTCAGACGACGGCAAGGGCGACCGGTCGGCCGCCCTTGCGCTAACTTAATCGAGAGACAGATTCTTTAAATAATCCCGGAAGTCGCCCTTCAACTCATCATGCTCCAGACCGTATTCAACGGTAGCCTGCAAATAACCGAGCTTTGATCCGCAATCATAACGTTTGCCTTCAAACTCATAGGCCAATACCTGTTCATCAGTCATCAATGCGGCGATAGCATCGGTCAGCTGGATTTCGCCGCCGGCGCCGCGCTCTGTTGTTTCAATCTTTTCAAAAATCGCAGGCGTTAAAATATAGCGTCCGACTACCGCGAGATTTGACGGAGCTCGCTCAGGAGAAGGCTTTTCAATAATCAGTTCAACTTGGCCTACCGATGGGGATACTTCCTTGGTTTTGACAATGCCGTATTTATCGGTTTCCTGAGGATTTACTTTCTCTACGCCCAATATGCTGCACTGATTTTTATCGTATTGCTCGACCATTTGACTCATGCAGCCATCGCCGTGACGATTCGTGATCAAGTCGTCGGCCAGGATAACGGCAAACGGTTCATCGCCAACGACAGACTTGGCGCAAAGCACCGCATGACCCAGTCCCAATGCCTCCGGCTGACGAATAAACACAAACGACACATTCGGCGGCACCATGCCCCGGACCATTTGCAATATTTCAGTCTTGCCACGGATAGTCAGCTCATTTTCCAACTCGTAAGCCTTGTCAAAGTGATCCATGATCACGTTTTTGGTCCGGCCCGTTACAAAGATCATCGTATCAATACCGGCAGCTACGGCCTCTTCAACGCAGTACTGAATCAAGGGCTTGTCCACAACCGGCAACATTTCCTTGGGGCTGGCTTTGGTAGCGGGTAAAAAACGGGTTCCGAGACCCGCAACCGGAAAAACTGCTTTTCTTATTTTTTGATTCATCTGAGACATTCTCGACAATACATATCATTAAAAAATCAAATACTGGACGCAGCATTTGATCATCCCTGCCCCCTTATAAAGAGCGATTTTTTTGGGCGATGAAATCGCCCTATATTTTCATTTCAAGCTAAAAATTTTCAACCAGTGTTGTAAAAACATCCGGTTGTTGGACATGCAGCCAATGTCCGGCGTCGGCTATGGTGCTGAAAGCCGCCTCTGGGAATAATGATTTTATATCCTCCAGCTTAACGAAGTCTGAATCGCCTCCTGCGATAAACAAGGCCTTGCCGGTAAACGGCGCTAAATGATCGGCATTGGGAAAGGCTGCGATATTGGGCGCCATCCGGTGAAAAATATCCAGGTCGAGTCGCCAGCAATATTTGCCGTCTTTTAGAATGAGATTTTGCAACAAAAACTGGCGATAACTCAGCTCGGGTATGCGCGATGCAAGCAGTGTTTCGGCCTGTTTACGGTTATTGATTTCAGCCAGCGGCAGCGCTTTTAACGCCAGGACGGTGTTGTCAAAACTGTGCTTGTAACTGACCGGGGCAATATCAGCCACAATCAGCTTATTGACCCTGTCCGGAGCTGTAAGCGCAAACCACATGGCTACCTTGCCGCCCATGCTGTGCCCCAGCAAGTTGGCTGTTTCCAAGCTTCGGTCGTCAATAAACCGCAACAAATCAGCGGCCATGGACGGATAATCCATTAACGGATGATGCGATGATACCCCGTGATTGCGCATGTCCGGCACATAAACATGAAACCGGGCAGACAGTCTTTGAGCTATCTGCCGCCAGTTACGCGACGAGGCAAAAAAGCCATGCAGGATAATCAGCGGGCTATTATCCGGGTCGCCGAATTCCTCAAAAGCCAGTTCCATGGTTTCCATCAGGCAAAATCGAATAATGCGCCCATCAAGCCGCCGAAAATACCGCCCCAAACAACCAGCCAACCCAGATGCTGACGGATGATAGCCTGAACCATTTCCTTGACCAGCTGCGGGGTTAATTCATTCAGGCGCTTGTCGATCACGGATTCGATTTTACCGACAATGTCGCCGCCGATTTTGTGCGCATCCAGACCTTGCTTTAATGCGGATTTAAAGCGGTCGGACTCGACCATTTCGGTCAAGGTGATTTTCATTTTTTCGGTAAACGGCTCTTTTAACGGCACCAAGGCTTCTTCGCCGCCCATCATCATCAACATGCCGCCAAAAGACGAGCCCATAATCGACGATACCAGCCCTTCGTATACCTTGTCATAATCAACGGCATTCAGCAAAGGCTCCAGATTCAACAGGTTTTTGCCTTGCTGTTCCTCGTTTTCAATAAACTGCTCGATGTTGTTTGCAGTAAAAAACTGCTCCATCATCAGTTGCTTGATAGATAGTTTGAACTCTTCAAACCGGGCAGGTATAACGCCTGAACCGTATAAATAAGGCACTTTCTCAAACAGCATATAAATTGCCAGCCAATTGGTAATCGCCCCGGATAGGGCAAAAAAGCCGATGGATTTAATGAATTGTATAGAGCTTGCAGAGCCGATAATAATGATCACAACCGCGATAAAATTGGTCATAAAGCTTTTGTTCAATAATTGTTCTTTCATCGTCTCTTAATAAATAAATCAGTAATAGTGCCTTCCATCATTTCTGCTGAAAAGCCCAGGGTTTCGGCCAAAGTGGGATGCGCATGAACCGTTAAGGCCAAATCTTCAACACCCGCGCCCATCTCCAACGCCAATACGGCTTCCGCAATCAATTCACCGGCATGGGTGCCGACGATACCGGCGCCAAGAATGCGCCCGGTTTGTTTGTCGCTAAGCAATTTAGTCACGCCTTCCTTGCGCCCGATGCTTAATGACCGACCGCTGGCCGCCCAAGGGAAGGCCGCTTTTTCATAAGCGATGTCCTGCGCTTTAGCGGCATTCTCAGTCAAGCCCATCCAGGCTATTTCAGGATCGGTATACGCGACGGAAGGAATGGTCAAGGCCCGCCATTCGGTTGCCATACCGGCCAATGCTTCGGCCGCTATTTTACCTTCATGCGACGCTTTATGCGCCAGCATCGGGTTTCCCACCACATCGCCGATCGCAAAGATATGTTTTACGTTACTGCGCTGTTGCTTATCGACGCTGATAAAGCCGCGCTCGTCGACATTAACCCCGGCTTTGTCGGCATCGATTAAATGACCGTTGGGCCGTCTGCCCACTGCGACCAGCACTTTATCGAACACGTCGGTTTCTGGAGCGTCTTTACCGCTGAAACTGACTTTCAAGCCTTCCGGCAACGCCTCAATATTTGTTACCTGGGTTTCCAGAAAAATATTGTCGTATTGCTTTTTGATTCGCTGCATTAACGGCCTGACCAGATCCTTGTCGCAACCGGGGATAATCTGATCCTGCATTTCAACCACGGTGATTTTGCTGCCCAGCGCATTATAAACGGTCGCCATTTCCAGGCCGATGATGCCGCCGCCGATAATCAGCAGTTTTCTCGGGATGCGCTCAAGATTGAGCGCGTCGGTGGAATCCATTAGCCGGGGATCGTCATTGGGAAACGACGGTATTTTTACCGGCTGGGAGCCGACCGCGATAATGGCCTGCGCAAACTCTATGGTCTGGGTGTCGTCACCGTCTTCAACCAACACCTGCGTGTCGGAAACAAAGCGTCCGATACCTTTGACAACCGTTACGTTGCGCTGCTTTGCCAACGCCGCCAAGCCCGTAGTTAACTGTGAACTGATGGTGTTTTTCCAGCCGCGCAGTTTTTCCAGGTCAATGTCAGGTTCGGAAAAACCGATCCCGGCCGATTTGATTTTCTTGGCTTCATTGAGCACCGCCGCCACATGCAACAAGGTTTTTGACGGAATGCAGCCGACATTTAAACAAACCCCGCCCAAAACGGGATAACGCTCAACCAAAGTGACTTGTTTCCCTAAATCGGCCGCACGAAACGCCGCTGTGTAGCCTCCAGGGCCACCGCCCAGCACCAGAACTTCTGTTTTCAATTGCACACCTTCAATCAATTAGAGTGTTAAGAATTTATTGGTATCTAAAAGGCAGATAACCATGCCCCTTTATTGGTATGACTATTCAATGGCATCAAAACCAATGGAATGCAGATGAATCTGATAATTTATGATTTTATTGAATTATCTGCTTTGACCATAAGTATCGGCGTCATCTGCGTTCCATTTTTGGTTACTGAAATTGTTACAGTTTTTTTGATACTGACGAATTTGTTTTCAGGCGTTAATTCCATTTCAAAATAACCGTTGATACCTTGCTTGGTCAAAAAAGACTGAATCCTGCCCGCCGGAAAAGCGACTCTTCTGCCATCATCGGCGATAACGGAAACATTTTTGGCAATGCCTTGATAGACTTTAAAATACTGGTCATATGACAAGTTTAGTGCAAAGCGGATATGTTGATGTTGAGTCATGATGTAGGGGCGACTTTAGTCGCCCAGTATTAAAGGACGACTAAAGTAAGTTGATTTAACGGTTGTTTTGTAATGCTGCGATACGCTCTTCCAATGGAGGATGGCTCATAAACAACTTGCTCATGCCACCACCGTTAATGCCGAACGCCGCCAGTTGTCCCGGCAGGTCTTCCGCTTCATGACCGCGC
>Ga0160178_119271_pt1 | contig 42795 bp, 39 predicted proteins | sample met4sta_2_FD_108560 | JGI IMG/M metagenome (GOLD analysis project Ga0160178, IMG submission 108560) | Synthetic bacterial communities of pure cultures from sediment of Lake Washington, USA, under low oxygen conditions - MT... | ecosystem: Engineered > Modeled > Simulated communities (microbial......
CAGAGGGGCAGGAGCCCCTTCTGCTGACCCTCGATAAAAGCGAGGAGCGCAGGAAGTAAGCGGTAACCGGGTCGCCTTTTCTTTGGTTACTTTCTTTTGGCGAAGCAAAAGAAAGTAACTCGCTTTCGGGTGCGACAACCCGATTCAATCAAGTGTCGCGCTAGCGACTCCTTAATATTAAAGCGGTCGAAGTTCGACTAACTGCGTAACATCAGTTATTCAATAAAAAGCTCGCTACATTTTTCTCTGGCTGAGGCTGGAGCAAAAATAAAATCTTTATTTTCCGCGGCTTCTTTTCCTGGGGTTCCATAAAGTTTTTCTTTTTCCATCTCCCAGCGTGTCTTGAAATAGTCGAGAAACAGCTCGACCATATTCCAGCACTCCGATTCGAACGATGTCTGATCGCTGAAATTAAGCCCCGTTTCCCAATGCAGATAAGGCATTTTCGAAACCGGTTCGGTTAAATAATAACTGCTATAAACTTCAACTTTTCTGGACTCTTTGCGGATGATAATAAATAGAGGAATGCAGGGCAGGCCGTCGTAAACAAAAACGCCCAACGATCCTGTTATCTTATTTCCTATACGGCTAATCACATCTTCTAATGTAACTTTGAATAATTTGGAGTATTCGTTGAATTCGTGCGGGTTAAAGCCGGTCGTTTCCGTTGCGCGCAATTCGCCGATGCGGCAATCGGCTTTTAAAATCAACATTCTGAAATGCACGCCATTTTTTATACCATTCTCCAGTTCCCGCGATTTGTTTTTGAAGCGGGGGTCGAAGGTGATCAGCCAATAGACATAATCTCCCGGTTTTAATCCTTGCATAATTTGGCTGAAATCGAATTCTTTATTGGTGATGCCGGAAAATCCTCTTTTAATGGAATTCAGCAAAATACTATCGACGTACTTGGAAAGAATTTCACGCAAACTTATTTCGGATTCCTTGTGCTCTTCAGCGGCGATAATCCAGTGATGAAAATAACCAACCGAAACGACGACGGATACGAACAGGCCAAATTCTGAAATGATTTTGAATATCCACTCATATTCTTGATAGGCAAGATTATGGACCAGTCCCTCAAATAACTTATAAATCGTAAATCCACCGAAAATTAGCACCAGCGATAAAAGCCATTTGAGTTTTTTAGTAGTGGTCATGATTTGTACCTGTTTTAGAAAAGGGTCATTCTAAGTATCCTCCTCTGGTAAGACATTGCCAATACTCTGGAGGAAGTCAATCAGGGTTATTCCGCAAGCTCCATACGGGCTACGTGACTTAATCATTAGTCCTTAGTGCTGGTGCTGCATTCACTTGGACTATTGCAGTCTTCGGTCGAGAAGGTTCTAAGTTCGTGCGTATGAAAAGGTAAAGTGCTACCCTCACCTTAAAAACCGACATCATACAAAATCACAAAGGTGCGGCTTATGGGTAAACGCACAGATTTGCAGATTGCAAAAAAATGGCCATCATCCATTCGGCGGCTTTATAGCTATAGATAACCCAGTCCACTTACAATCACACCGATTGTTAAAGATCGCCTATCTCAATTAAGATCATGTGCCCAACACACAAATAGTCTGCATAAGATGAACGAAACAGAAAACCTGGCCGAAAGGGCAATCGATTTGCAGGAACTGCTTACCTCGCAGCAAACGCTGTTGCTATCGACGGCTTCGACAAGCTGTGTTCCTGATCTTAGCTACGCTCCGTTTGTACGGGACCAGGCCGGGTGTTTCTATATCTTTGTCAGCGAGCTTGCTGGCCATACCGCCAATTTATTGAATAATCCGCAGGCTTCGGTCATGTTTATTCGCTCGGAATCGGAATCCCGCAATCTTTTTGCGCGCGAACGGGCGGTATTCAACTGTAGAGTCAAAGAGCTGGAGCGCGATGAGACGACTTACACCACACAGTTACTCGCAATGCAGGACAAGTTTGGCGAAGTTGTCAGTATCTTACGGTCGTTATCCGATTTTCACTTATTTGCCTTATGCCCGGAAAGCGGCCGGTATGTTGCGGGTTTTGGCCGGGCCTACACAATTAATGTTGAGGATGGTACATTGTCCCCGTTCGCTAAAAAGCAAGATTGAGCTGCACTGCTTTCTATCTTGTTGTTTTTAAAATAGCCTCCATATTACTTACCTGAAAAATGGATGCTGATATACAGGGATGACAAAAATCCGAGTTGAGGGTGAATTGACATGCTGATCCCCTTCATACTGTTCCCCGTATTCCCGAGCCGACTTCCGATGCCATGCCGTTAACATCGTTTCATCCCATCGTCGCCCAGTGGTTCGATACCCATTTCGACGCCCCCTCGGACGTCCAGCGCCAGGCCTGGCCTGCGATTCGTGCAGGCGAATCCACACTGATCGCCGCCCCTACCGGCTCGGGTAAAACCCTCGCGGCATTTCTTGCGGCCATCGACCAACTGGTGCAACAAGGACTGGAATCGCCGTTGCCGGATGAGACCCGGATTCTCTATGTATCGCCGCTCAAAGCGCTGTCCAACGACATTCACAAAAACCTGGAACTGCCGCTGAACGGCATTCGCCTTGCTTTACTGGAAAACGGTCTGCCCGATGTCGCTATCCGTGCCCAAACCCGCACCGGCGATACCTCGACGGCGGAACGCGCGGCAATGAAGCGCCATCCGCCGCATATTCTGGTCACCACGCCGGAATCTCTTTATATTTTGCTGACCTCGGATTCAGGACGCGAGATGTTGAGCACGGTGCGCAGCGTTATCGTCGATGAGATTCATGCTCTGGCAGGCAACAAGCGCGGCGCGCATCTTTCGCTCTCGCTGGAACGCCTGACGCAGCTGACAGCAACGCCGCCGGTGCGCATCGGTTTATCCGCCACGCAAAAACCGGTCGAACTGATGGCGCACTTTCTGACCGGAACCCAAACAACGCAGTGCACGATTATCGATACCGGTCATAAACGGCGGCGCGATTTGCAGATAGAAGTCACCGGCTCGCCGCTGGAAGCGGTCATGGCCGCGGAAGTCTGGGGCGAAATCTACAATCGTCTTGAACAGCTGATCGAGCAACACCGCACGACACTGATTTTTGTGAACACCCGCCGCCTGGCCGAACGCACGGCTGCGGCGCTGGCCGAACGCTTGGGCGAAGAATTCGTCACCTCCCATCATGGCAGTCTGGCCAAGGAACACCGGCTGGCAGCGGAACAGCGCTTAAAACAGGGCACGCTCAAGGCCCTGGTGGCGACGGCTTCACTCGAGCTCGGTATCGACATCGGCGAAGTGGACCTGGTTTGCCAGCTGGCCTCGCCGCACAGCATTTCAACCTTTCTGCAACGGGTCGGGCGCTCCGGCCACCAACTTGGCGCTACGCCGAAGGGACGCCTGTTTCCGCTGTCGCGCGATGATCTGGTGGAATGCACGGCCATGATGGCGGCGATTCAACGGGATGAACTGGACCACATCTCGATTCCTGAGCATCCGCTGGACGTACTGGCGCAGCAAATCGTCGCCGAAATTGCCAGCCGCGAGTGGCACGAAAATGACCTTTATCAGGCCTTTGCTGTTGCCTGGCCTTACCGGGAACTGACGCACGAGCAGTTTATAGACGTCGTCAAAATGCTCAGCGACGGCTTTCATACGCGGCGCGGACGGCGCGGCGCTTATCTGCACCGGGATGCCGTTCACGGCATGCTTCGTCCACGCAAGGGCGCGCGGCTGACCGCGCTGATTAACGGCGGGGCCATCCCCGATCAATTCGATTACGATGTGATCTTGCAGCCGGAAGGCATTTTTGTCGGCACCCTGAATGAAGACTTCGCGTTTGAAAGCCTGCCGGGCGATATATTCCAACTGGGCAACAGCTCGTATCGGATGCTCAAGATCGAACAGGGCCGCGTCTATGTTGAAGATGCCCACGGCCAGCCGCCCAACATCCCGTTCTGGATCGGTGAAGCGCCGGGCCGCAGCGATGAACTGTCGCTTGCCGTATCGGATTTACGCGCAACCTTGGATGCCAAACTCGAACAGGGACAAGAAGCGGCTTATTACTATCTTAAAGAGGACCTGCAACTTCCCCATGCCGCGGCGGAACAACTGGCGCAATATCTGGCCGCGGCCAAGGCGGCTTTAACGGTCTTGCCTACGCAGCAGCAAATCGTGTTCGAACGCTTTTTCGATGAAACCGGCGATATGCATTTCGTCATCCACTCGGCTTACGGCTCCCGGATCAACCGGGCCTGGGGCCTCGCATTGCGAAAACGCTTCTGCCGCCGCTTCAACTTCGAACTACAGGCCGCTGCCAGCGAAGACACCATTGTGTTGTCGCTCGGTCCGACCCACAGTTTTCCGCTGGATGAACCCGCACAGTACCTTAAAGCGGCTACGGTCAAAGACATTCTGATTCAGGCGCTTTTAGCCGCTCCGATGTTTCCGTCGCGCTGGCGCTGGGTCGCCAACACAGCGCTTGCCGTGCCTCGCAACCGCGCCGGCAAGAAAGTCCCGGCCTATTTTCAACGCAACGATGCCGAGGATCTTATCGCCCTGGTCTTTCCGGATCAGCTCGCCTGCCAGGAAAACATAGCCGGAAACCGGGAGATTCCCGATCACCCGCTGGTCAACCAGACCTTATCCGACTGTTTACATGAACTGATGGACATCGACGGCCTGGAGCGCTTGTTAACCGGCATCGAACAGGGAACGATCACCGTCATTGCCCGGGATTTGGCCAGCCCTTCCCCGCTGGCCCTGGAAATACTGAATGCCCGGCCCTATGCCTTTTTGGATGATGCCCCGGCCGAGGAACGCAGGACCCTGGCGGTACAGCAACGGCGCTTCATGGACCCGCAAAGCGCCGCCGACATCGGGCACCTGAACCCCGAGGCCATCGAAAGGGTGCGCATCGAAGCCTGGCCGGAAGCCCATACCCCGGATGAACTTCACGATGCCCTGGTGGTGCTGGGTTTTCTGACCGAAACGGAGGGAGAACGCGGCCCGCTTTCGAACTTGCATGACAATCTTGCCCACGGCTGGCCCAGCCTGATGGAAAGCCTGCAAAAGAGCAAACGCGCGACCGTCATGACTCTTGCCAATGACACGCGCCTGTGGATTGCGGCCGAACGTTTGGAGGTCCTGCAACTGCTGTTCCCGAAGGCCCCGATTCATCCTGTCATCGAACCGGTTGCCGCTGATGAAGCAAGCGATCCGGACAGCGCCGCAACGGAAATCATCCGCAGCCGCCTGGAAGGTTTGGGACCGGTCACCGCAGCGCAATTGGCAGGCCCGCTGGCATTGGACATCGCCGCTATTGACCGCGCTTTAATCGCCTTGCAACAGGAAGGCTTCGTGATTCAGGGAAAGTTTACGCCGAAAAGCACCGCGACCGAATGGTGTGAACGCGGCTTATTGGCCCGTATTCATCGCTATACGCTCAAACAATTGCGCACTGAAATAGAACCGGTTGCGCCGGCGGATTTCATGCGTTTCCTGTTCCGCTGGCACGGACTGGATGATCCGGGCGAAGGAGAAGCCGCCTTGCAACAGCGATTATTGCAGCTGGAAGGCCTCTGTCTTCCGGCTGTGAGCTGGGAGGCCGATATTCTGCCGTCCAGAATCCGTTTCTATCTGTCTTCCGATCTGGATAAATTGTGCGGCTCCGGCAAAATCACCTGGCTGCGTCTGCAAGCTCCTAGCGGCATGGCGTTGAACAAACGTAAAAACCCTGCCGGAAAATCCACTTCAATCAGCTTTATCAGTCGGCCCAATCTTCCGCACTGGCGCGCCTATGCGCCGCTGCCGGCCAATGAGTCGCTGGATTTGTCAGGCAAAGGGCAAAAAGTCTACGATGCGCTGAAGCAGTGGGGCGCCAGCTTCTTCGAAGACCTGCTCGCAGAAACCGGCCTGCTCAAATCGCAACTGGAAGAAGCGCTGGCGGAATTGGCCGCCTGGGGACTGGTTACGGCCGACAGTTTTCAGGGCTTGCGCACACTGATCACGCCGCAGAAAGTCCAGCAACGCCGCAGCAAAAAATATCCGCATCATGATCCGTTCGCCGCCTCCGGGCGCTGGTCGTTAAATCGGCCAAACCAGCCGCTCGAAACCGACCGCTATCAACACTGCGAATACATCGCCCGAATCCTGCTGCGCCGCTACGGCATTGTCTTTCGTAAGCTGCTGGATATGGAAGACATTCTGCCGACGTGGCGGGAATTGTTATATGTGTTCCGGCGCATGGAGGCGCGTGGCGAGCTGCGGGGCGGCCGCTTTGTGCAGGGCTTCGCCGGGGAGCAATACGCCTTGCCGGAAGCGGTGAGCGCCCTCAGAGAAATCCGCAAGCAATCCGGGCGGGGCGATCTCGTTGCTATCAACGCTGCCGATCCGTTGAATTTAACCGGCCTGGTTACGCCGGGACAACGCGTACCGAGCCAGCCGGGTCAGCGCATTTTATACCGTGACGGAATTCCGATTGCTCATAGCGTGCAAGCTAAAATCAGTTTTCTTGTGCAAGTTGAACCGCAAGATGAATGGCGGATTAAAAATGCGTTGCTGCGTAAACCAAGTTTAACCGCTTACCAGCACACTGCTCGCCTGCCGGTTTGATCTGCTTTTTTAAAGGATTACATCGCAAATATTCAAAGCCTTAAGCCCTACATTTTGTAGACAAAATCCCCCGCTCCTCAATTTGCCGCTTCCAACGCAGTTTTATAGAGTGAATTGACCGGTTTGGCAAAAACTCGCCGCAGCAGGGGTTCGAATTCGCTGATGGGTAAGGTTTCGGCATGGGCGTCAAAGGCTGGGCTATCGTACAACTCACAAAACTCGGCTGTGCGCTCAAAGTGAACATGGTCGCGGAATTGCTCACGCATGTTGCGATCCATGCCGATATGGTGGAAGAAATAGTAGCCCTGGAAAATGTTATGGTGTTGGATCATCCAAAGATTGGCTTCATTGACAAAGGGCTTGAGAATGGCAGTCGCGATGTCGGGATGGTTGTACGTTCCCAGCGTATCGCCAATATCGTGCAGCAGAGCGCAGACAACATATTCATCATCCCGGCCATCACGTAGCGCGCGGGTGGCTGTTTGCAGTGAGTGGATGTAACGGTCTACCGGGAAACCGCCAAAGTCACCCTCCAGAAGTTTAAGGTGGGCCATCACCCGGTCAGGAAGTCCTTTGGCAAATCGGCTGAATTCGCTAAAAATCAGTTGCCAATCTTCCTTGGCGCCCTCCTGCAAAGACTTGAAGTTCGCACGCGTGTTCATGATTTCTATCTCCTCATGCATATAAGGAAAAAAAGAGGTTGCTCTATTTTAGTGAAAAATATTGTCCGTCGTTTGTGAGTATCTTACAAGGGGCATCTGATGGCAATTCCAGGTGTCAGCTTTGGGGAAAAATCGCCAAAGGCAGCTTTTGGCCGAGGGCGATTAACCCACGCAGATTAATAATCGCCGGTGTAATCCTTTTTTCCAATTTCCACGCCATTATGCCGCAGTATGGCGTAAGTGGTGGTGAGGTGAAAATGGACATTGGGCAACACAAAATCAAGCAAGTAAGCTTGTCCCAAAAAACTGAGCTCTTTGCTGCCAAATTTCAGCGTGATTTTGCGCTCTTCACTGCCGTCAACTTGCGACGCGCTGACGCTTTCTATAAACGCTTTGGTCTTGGCGATACGCGCTTGCAACTCGGAAAAAGTAGTTTCATTATCTTCATAACTGGGCACTTCAATGCCAGCCAGTCGAGCGGCGCAACCTTTGACCATATCAGTCGCAATTTGTACTTGACGGCTCAGCGGAAACATATCCGGTGCCAGACGCGCATTGATAAAAATGGCTGGATCGATTTTCCTTGCTTCGGCATGGGCGGCAGCTTTGTCGAGTATCCCGGATAAATTATCCAACATACGCACAAAAACGGGGATGGATGCTTGGTACATAGTCAATGACATAAAGGTTTCTCCAGTGAATGATGGGGGCGATTATTGTAAATTCTATACGAATAGCCAGTACATATTATTTTATAAGCTGAAAAATCTCTAATGCGTTACCGTCCGGGTCACGGCAAAATAGTGCTTTTCGTCCTGAACTGCTCAAGGTGTAGGCAATACCTCTTTTGTCCAATACCTCTTTAACCGACGACAACTTAGGCACGCTTAAAGCAATATGCCGATCATGCCCGCTATGTTCAGGACGGCCGATTATTGGGTCATAATTTTTCAGTTTCAGTAAATGAATCTGCTGGCCACCCAACTGCAACCAGACGCCAGGAAAGCCCAGATCTGGCCTGTCTGTTTGTTGCAAGCCGAGAATATCGCAGTAAAACATCACTGATGTCGCAGTATCGGCAATAATTAGACTGGCATGATGAAAGGTAAAATTAAGGTTTGGCATTATTTTTATGGATCGTTGATTTGAGCACAGAAAGAGCGTCTTTCAAAAAATGGTTGTGATGTATAGAAGATTCAATTACACCTGCTGCTAAGCATACTGCGCTATCCCATTTCCAAAAGACCAGTTTTCCTTTTTAACTTCAACCAAATTGATCATAACATCTTCCATTCGGACATCGAGCTCCCTATGGAGCCGATCGGCGATAGTATTGAAGAGCGCTTTCTTTAAGGAAGTAGCTCGTCCTTCATTCAACGTTATTTGTATGACGATAATTCCATCGGTTCGTCTGATATCGAGATAAGTCGGATCATAGATCAGAGTATCGCTATCGTGTTCAGTGATGATTTGGAAATTGTCTTTCACCGGAACATTGATTGTATCAACCATCGCTTGATAGATGATTGCCCCCACCTTTTTTCCAAAGCCGTTCGGCCTGTTTGTCATTAACGAGATGCGAACTAAAGGCATTGTTATATCTCCTGATTTTATTATTGAGGCAGTTTAACTGCGTGAAATAAGCTATGAACCGGCAATAAATTCATCTTCATTCCCGTATCTTCATGACAAGCCCGGTAGCCGCTAAGGCAAAAAGACCGGAGGTCATAAAGGCCAAGGTGTAATTCCCGAACAAACCATGCAAATATCCGGCTCCGTAACTGGCTAACGCTGCGCCGACCTGATGGGCAAAACAGATCCAGCCAAAAACAACCCCGACATTTTGTTTGCCGAACAGATCCGCTGTGAGTGCTGAAGTCGCAGGAACCGTCGATAACCAATTCAGCCCATAGACGACGGAAAAGGCCATCAGTTGCCCGGTCGATTCGACATAAGGCAGCAACAATAATGAAACTCCCCGCAATGCGTAATAAATCGCCAGCGGCCAACGCTTACCAAAACGGTCGCATAACCAGCCGGAAAAAACAGTACCTGCAATATCGGTCGCACCCATTACGCCTAATGATACGGCCATGGTCATTTCCGGGAAGCCATGCTCGATGCCGTGGGTAATCAAATGCGTCTGAAACAGGCCTGAGGTGGTAAAACCGCAGATACCGAAGCTGAAAGCCAGCAACCAGAACTGAGGACCGGCCATTGCCGAACGCATCGGGTTCGGGTCAGGAGGAATCTCAGGTGCAGCGCTCTCATTGTCGCCATAAGGCTGCAATCCCTTTATGCCGGGATTATTAGCCATAAATATCATAACCAAGGGCAATACGACCAAGCCCAGCAGTAACGCTATAAACAACGTTACAGCCCGCCAGCCGAACTGAATGTTCAGGTTCATGATAATGGGCGTAAAAATTAACTGGCCCGACGAAAAGGCGGCGCCCAAAATCCCCAAAGCCAGACCGCGCCGTTGCCGAAACCAGCGATTGACAACGGTCGATCCCATCACTATTGAGGTGCCTCCCGAACCTGCGCCGATGATCACGCCCCAAAACAAATACAGTTGCCAGGGCTCCTGCATGAAGATGCTGCCGCCCGCCCCTAAAGTGACCAGGGTAAGCATGATCAAGGTGATGGCTTTAGTACCGTATAAATCCATCAACCTGCCTAAAAAAGGACCGGCAAGCCCGAATAAAAGCAGATTGACCGAAACCGCGCCGCTTATTGTTTCTCTACTCCAATGAAATTCATGCTCCAGCGACAGCATAATGATGCCCGGAACAGATCGAAGCGTCGATGCAACAAACAAACAAGTAAAGGTAACAGCGAGTACGACCCAAGCATAATGAATGCCGGTACGTTTAATGGTTGTCATGATTAGCAACGTATTTGGAATGGTTAAAAAAATTATCTCGTTTCCACGCAGTGCGCTCGTAGTTATACACATCTCGACGTAGGCCGGAATAAGGCCATCCAAGCGCGTAGCGCGAGGTGGCGTTTCCGGCGAATTTGGGTGGCATTTGCCGGAAAAGCTTCCGCTCCTGCTCACGCCCCTTACCTACATCCATGTAGGCAACGCTGGTTCTCGCTATCGCTCGAATCAGCTTATTCCGGCCTACATCCAAAGCGTTGCGTGGAAACAGAAGCTACGTCATATATTTAAAGTTATGTAGATACTTATGCTCGAAGGAAGAAGCGTCTTTGCGTCACTTTGACAACCCGATATCTACAAATCATGGCGCGTCTTCCAACTCATCAAGTAACTCAATCAAGCGGGTTACGCCCTGAAGCAATATGCCGCCTACGCCCAACGCAAACCAGACGCCGATCACAAAACCCCAATGAATAGGCGCAGCGAAAAACTCCTCCCTGAACCAGAAGGTATGTCCCCACTCATTAAAGCCGACGCTGACCAATATCATAAACGGCCCGAATACAGCCAATGTCAACGGCAACGAAATGCCCTTGGCATAAAGCGGCAAGCGGGTTCTGGCGTATAGCCAGGCACAACCGCCTAAAATCACATACAGCGGAAAATTAAAATAAAACTCGATAATATGATTGGCTGTAAAAGGCGTATCGCGGATTGCGACCTGATGCCAGGAATTATCCTGTTCGGCAAAATAACTACCGGCCCAATACACCGCAAAGGTGTAAATACTGATCCACATGGTGAGGGTGAAATAACGGCTGATTTCCTCCTTCGGTTCCAGCTTGTCCAGGTTACGATCGCGCGAAACCCATAAGTATCCCCAGACACCAGTCACGAACACGGCGAGAATGCCTAATTCAACGTAAAACAGCTGCATCCAGTACTGTTCGAAAGCCGGTTCTGACGAGTCCAATCCGGACGCAACGGCAAAAGCGCCTTGATATAAACGTAGTCCGACATAGATAACCGTCAGAATGGCAAAGCCTTTCAGGTACATCGGTAAATCCTTGATATACCAGGGTGCTGCGTTTTTATTTTCTACCACTAAAGGTAATTGTTCGGATGTTGTAGCCATGATGTAAGCCTCTTAACGGTTTAATTGAATTTTGGAATCACTGCGGCGGTGATGCTGGAGATATAACGCGCGGCTGTTACCGAATCGTACAAAAACAGCAGGCCGCCGATCCGGCTGTCGGCATCCCGAATCAGCCCGTTCAGTTTTTCGGATTCCCAGAATCCATCCCTGGCGGTAATCGTCATCGTGCGCTGCTCGCCGGGTTGTATCGGCGCGCCATTCTCCAGGCTCAAGCCCTCAAACGCTGTCATGCTTGTTGAGTCGCCTTGATACGCCGCTTGCAGATCCTTGTTCAAAAAATGCACATTGGCGGTAGAAAACTCACCGATTTGAACAGGATTTTCGCTGCGATTATTGACCTTTACAGTGAACTCCATTGAACGTTCCGGTACCCGGTATTCGGCTTTCAAAGTCTCGACATCGACCACACCGGCATTGACCTGAGCGGATAGCGGCAAAATCTGGTCCAGCGAAGCCTGCAACGGTATCGCATTTGGATATTCGCTTATCGTCATTGCATTGACGGCCAACACCAGCAAGGGCACGCCGACCAGCATCGCTTTTGCAATTAAACGGTCGTGTGAAGTGATTAGTTCATCTTCCAAACCGGCTTCCAGCATTCTGTAGCGTGGAATAAACAAGGGTCGCCGCAGCCACCAGAGCAGCCACGCCGTTGCCAATAAGCCCCAGAACAGATGCCAGAATATACCGTTGCCCAGGCCATAGGTTTCCATATCGATTACCTCGCCGTTGATGGTTTTGACCTTATTGGAAAAATCCGACGGACTGCCGGTAATTTCCAGCCATACGCCCGGCCCCATCACCTGTCCGGCATCTTTCAGGTTAAAGAACGGATGGATGTGATAACGGCCCGGCAACCGGCCCTTCAACACAATCTTGAAGTTGTAATCGCCTCCGGGCTGCAAGGCCACCGAATTCATGAAAGGTTTACCGTTCAGATAGCGTTCGGTCCTGATCAGCACCGGGCCGGGCGTCGATATATTCAAAAACGCCGCTTCAGGTTTGGGTACGCTGACCGGCCAATCCTCGGCAACATGGAATTTGCCGCTAACGCTGACTTCCTCATTAACATTAAATTTTTGTTTGTCCCATTGCACGTCGTACCACTGTATCGTGCGCATTCTGATAAACGGCTCTAAAGCCTTTTCCCCGTGCGCCATTACAGTTGCGATATTCAGCGTGTACAGCGAAAGGATAAACCCGAGAGACACCATGCATTTTATTAATAACTGTTTCATAATCCGCCCTCCTGTTAGATTTTGTTAAGGTAACGAACGGTTGCGAACCACTTCCCGATAAACCACCATAAGGTGTACATCAGGATGCATAACAGCGCCGAACAAAATGCCGCTAACGGCGCTGCGTATTGACCATAAGTGCGTAACGTACCGCGTTCGATGATGCGTAAATATTCCGGCATGCCGGTGCGTATGTATTCGAAGCCGAACAAATCGGCGACCGTCAATTGGCCGTTGCCGTATTCGACCGGCACATGAAACATGCCGAACAATGGCCAGTTACTGGGGTAAAACAGCAATGCGAAAGACGCTCCGCCTAAAACCGCAGTGACGGTCAAGCTGTTGCTCAACATCAGGATAGCGTCCAGCACCAGCGCACCGGGCAACATGGTGGCGGGCAAGACCATGTTAATGGGGAAGTAATTCCAATAGTGATAGGCGAATATGCGGGTGATCCAGGTGCCTATCAATAACGCAGCCACGCACAAGGTAGCGCCCATCGGCAGGCGAAATTTCGTCCACATGACCGACTGCACCGCCGCCGGGAAAGTAATGCCCATCAGCGGCGTCACCAGCGGCCACCATTGCCTGTCCTTCCAGTCCACCCAGAAATCCCAGTCGCCGACAGTCAGCGCAAAATGAAGATGGAAAGAACCGATAAACAGAAAAAGAGCCAATACCAGGATCAGGTAATCGTAAGCGCGGGTAATGCGCGCCTTTTCTCCTGTGTAAGGTCGAAAAGACCGGTTTGAAATATTTACTGACATAATTGCTTCTCCTACCAAATAGCGATAGATAAGGCTGATTCGCTTATCCAAAATAGTAAGCGTGTCGTCAATTTTGTCGGCAGGTCATTGAGGGGAACTGAGCCGACTCAAGCTAAACAACACGCTTGAGTGATACAGTAGGTTGAAAGGACGGCTTTGTTAAATGTTTATATTTCATCCCGTCATTGACACAATTCATGGGCAACGTAACCTGTGCTTTTGCTATCCTGACCCGAACCAACATTGAAAAATACCCGCTATGTCTAATTTAAGAACCTTCGACCTGAACTTATTGGTGGCCTTCGATGTACTGATGCGGGAGTTGAACGTTACCCGTGCTGCGGAACAGATGTTTATCACGCAATCGGCGATGAGCCATATTTTGCAGAGACTACGGCAACAGCTGGATGATCCCCTGCTGGTTAAAACGCCGACCGGAATGAAACCCACTGAACGAGCGCTAGCCTTGATCGAGCCGGTCAGAGGCTTACTGAATGAGATGGAGCAACTGATTCAGCCGCCGTTGGAATTCGAAGCCGGAACGAGTCAACGGCGCTTTGTGCTTGCGGCCACGGATTATATGGAATTGCTGTTAATACCCGAGTTATCGGGATTGATCGGCCAAATCGCCCCCGGTATTGATATCCACCTTAAGCGCACTGAATCGTCATTCCCGGCCGCACAATTGGAAAACGGCAGCCTTGATGTCGTGCTCGGTTTTGAGTCGGTACTAAATCCGCCTCCACATTTACACTGCGAACATTTATTTAGCGACCAGATGGCGTGCATGGTCAGGCAGGATCATCCGCTGATAACAAAACCGCCCTCGTTGGAAGAGTATCTGGCAGTTCCCCATATGCTGATTTCCCGAACCGGCAGCAACGTCGGCTTAATCGATCAAAAACTGGCGGAACGGGGATTGGAGCGGCGCATCAAGCTGATCGTCCCGCACTTTCTTTCCGCACCGCTGATCGTTGCCGAAACCGATATGATATTGTCGCTACCTTATCGAATTGCCGAGCAGTTTAAACGATTTGCACCGCTGGAAATTTTTCCGGTGCCTATCGAGCTTCCTTCTTATGATTTAGTCATGATTTGGCATCCGTTACATGACAAAGATCCGGCCCATCTTTGGTTAAGAGACAAAATAATAGCGATAGGCCGGAATATTAACGGCTTATGAGCTTAAAACAATTCACCACGAACGACTGCATGGATGCAGGAGGTAGAGCAACGCAGGAGCAGTTGCCGAGGCACGAAGAACACGAAGTTTTATTTCTTCGTGTCTTCGTGGTGAATAAAATATTTAAATAGATAAGCTGCTTACCGTCCCGGCAATCCGGCAGCCAGGGCTTTTATCTGTAACAGATAATACGGCGGTTTTGATACCGACACGCCGCCATTAAGCGTACTTGACTGATGCAGTCGATTGACTACCGCAAGCAGTTGCCCATCAGGACCGAAGCTGAACGAATCCACCCACGAAAGTCGCGGGCATTGGGCCAGTCGTTGGTATTTTTTATCGGCCGAAATAACGCCAATCGCATTGGCCGCCAACTCGCCCAGATAGATGTTGTTATCCTTGTCGATCGTGATGCCGTCCGAAATCGGTTTATCGCTATAGCGTTGAACGCGATTTGCCAATATCCCGGCATCCAGGCTTTCATCGACCAGATCCTCCGCCTTTATCCGATAAAGACTGAATCCATGCATCGGACCGAAATAAACCCATTCGTTGTTCAGGTCTTCGGTGATCGGGTTGACGCCGATATGAGGCCGAAGCAATTTTCCGGCTTTATCTTTAACTTGAACCGGTACATTATCAATAATCAAATCGACTTCTTCAGGAATAACGCTGTGATGTCCTTCCAGTACGCGTCTTGCCGTTCCTGTGCCCAGGTTGATGACAATCAGCGCCGCATTTGCGCCACCGGCCGGATCGCTGATAAAAATATGATTGTGCCGGGTATCGACCGCAAAATCGTTAACAAAAGCATCCTTGGGCGCTACCGGTGTCGGCAAATGGATAACCTGATGCAGTTTATTGCTGCGGGTGTCCCAGCCCACCAGCTTGGGCGTGACGCCGCTACGCATGCCGTTATCCAGCATCCATACGATGCCGTTGGCATCCGCTCGGATGCCCAGCACGGAATCCAGCTTTAGATTCGATATTGAATCGGAATCCGCCAGTTCTTTGTTCGGAAACGGCAGCAGCGCATTATTTTTATATTCAACCACCGTGTATTTAGGCTGATAAAATTGATGCATGCTCATGATGATGCGGCCATTATCGGTAACGGTAACATTACCCGGACCGGTATCGAGATTGGCGATAATGTCGAATTTTGAGTCGGGTTGTGCCGCCGCTTCAAATACGAACAGCAATAAAAGGGCGGTGACTTTAACGAGGGTATTCATAAATAGCTCCAATGGAAAAAGATTCATTGAAAACATTACTCCGTCGAGTCAAGGCTGTTAAATGATCTTTATTCATGGCGGTATTTATAAATTTTGTGAGGCCGGGGCGAGAGCGGATATTCAAATAAAATCATGTCAGTCCGGTCCTAGCGTATTGCCGAACTTCATTCGGCAATATTCATCGCCATAAAGCGGTCGGTCGCAACCGTCAGCAAATGGCTCAGAATGTGTCAACCGGTGCCAAATTGCAACGGCGGATGGAAAAAATTGCGTCGATCAGCAGCATCTAACCGCATTCTCGCAATGACTCGACGCGATTTCGGAAAGCCTCATTTTCACTACGCAAAAAGACGGTTCATGAAAACACATGCACTATCGCTTCTGGGGACTACTCGACTTTTGTCTCGCAGACGAAATTAAATAAATGCTGTGTCTATTATTATGCTGTACCAAGGTGGCATGGGGCTATGCTAGACTTGTTGCGTCTTTAGCGGTGCTTTGTCGTTTTCAGGAACAATAAATGTCACTGAATAAATCTGAAAAGTTGCACTTCATAAGTCTAAGACCAACTTATTTAAATTATTTTAATGAAAAATATAATATTTATATTAGTTATAGCTTTTTTTATTTCAGATTGTGGCGCTGACGCTAGAGTTTTGGCGGAAATAATATCCCAAGCAAACGCCAAGTCCAAGGCTTTAAAAAACAAGAAAGCGAAGAAAAAAGTTAAGGCTGAAAGCACTCTTTCAAAACATATAAAGCCAAAACAAATAGCCCCGAATAAAAGCAACGTTTTACAAGATACAAAACCTAAAGAAATAGTGACCTCAGAAGAACTGGAAATTAGAAATGATCTTGCTTATATGCCTAATGAGGATAAACCATTCACCGGCAAACATGAGAAATATCATTCCAATAAAAAGAAATACATTGAAACAAATTATAAAGATGGGAAGAAAAATGGATTACTTATTATGTGGGATGAAAACGAGCATGAAATAGGTCAATTAAGCTTTATAAACGGGAATCAGCAAGAAAATTAAGCGGCCAACAAGTGTTGTTGCAGTTATTGCCCCTCTTACATTCCCGTTTTTATTCTATCGTTTCAACCCACCGACAACGGTCATTCACAACATTGGCTGTATTCTTGTTGCCAATGCCTTTAGCGATAAGCGCAACCACTCGATCATCGGTATCATAACCTACGTGCGCGTCAATAGGATTGGCGAATTTGCCCAAGCCGAATGCGTCAAGGATGGTCGCTACATTGATATTGATATTAGTCACATCAATGCAGAGTCTTGAGTCCAGATACTTTTCTACAAAACCATGTGGAATCGCATAACTTAATAAATCGTTTGGATCGCTGAAGGCAATGATGGGCGTTTTAGCCAACATGCGTTGATTATATTTTTCGCCATTCGGTTGACAATATGCGGCTTTTTGATTGTTTACCTCGGGTAATTTACGGCCTAACTGCAGCATGGGCAGTTGGTTGGACATCATATAAATGGGGATTTCTTTAGTCTTTAATGCCTCTGAGAAATCGACATCGCGCTTATCCAGTAAAGAAGCAATACGCTGCATTCCATCGATAATTATGCGACTGCCCAGACTGTGCGAAATAAAGGCATACTGATCGACATGAATATTAGCCGCTGCGGAGTCATCGTTAAATGAACAGGCCTGCGTTACATCATCGGGCAAATCATCCCAGCTGCTTTTGGTCATCCAACAGAAAGATTGGCCGAATGAAACCTGTATATCTTCCCTGCTCTCTCCCAGGTAGATGATCGGATCTGGGCCGGTATCATTGGAGAACTTCTTCATCATGTTGTTGACTTCGGCCCTGCGAAAGGAATATTCCCCCGAATTATCATAGGCCAGCACTTCTTTTTGCTTGGCGGTAATGACCGACCAGGTTAATTCATAAAACAGTAATTCCTTGCTTCTGTCTTTGCTTAGCAACCGGTTGATTCTTAAGTTGCCCAGATTTTTGCTGGTATCAAGTCGACTGGTCAGGGTAATGTTTTTGTACTGCGTTGACATCACCGGCAAATCCAGCTCTTTGGCCAGCTTTTCGACAAATTGCGTGGAATATCCCGGTAAATGATCGCCCACCCCATGCACCATGAGCACCTTCATTTTGCCTTGCTTATTGTTCAGAAACGGCGAAAGCCCTTTAAAAGATTTCCCCCATATTTCGCAAAGGCGGGTATCGGCCGATTGCTGTTTTTCCAGAAAGGCTTCAGCCATACCTTTACCCAGGCTCGCACAGCCGCTTAGTTGGGCTGTGACAATAAGCAGCCAGGAAATGTTAACGATGTATTTCATGGGTAATTTTATAAACCGGGCTTTGTGGCTGTAACCAACGCATTGACTTCAAGTCTGTGGCTAAGGGTGATGTCTGAAAATCCGCTATCACGTAGTTGATCTAACGCCACCGATTCGCGCATGACATGATTTTCCGATTCATCGCTAAACAAATGCACTATCCAGTGTTCCAGCACGTCCAGTTTATTGATCCGGGTCAGCACCTTGAAATAACCGCTGACTTCCTGCTGTATGGCGCGCGTATGTTGGGAAACATCATCCAAGCCGTAACGGTCGCCGTTAATGAATTGACCGCCGGGTTTTAAAATCCTGAAAATCTCTTGTATGACGTCCTTGCGATAAGTATCGAGAAAGTTGTGCAAGGTATACGCCGAAGCCACCATATCGACGCTGTCGCTTGCAATGTTTGTTAACGCCGTCAAGGCATCATCGCCGCAAAAAGCCAGTTTGCCTTCTAGCGCCCATTTGTTTAGATGCGTTTTGGCCTGTTCCTGCATAACCGGTTCGTTATCGATACTTAGGATATTGAGCTTATCTGACGCGGTTAATAACGATAAGGTGGTAATGCCGGTACCGCCGCCCAGCTCTACAACAGTCAGGTTATCGCTTGTCTGCGCGGAATACTCTGCGGCTGCAACACCTACCAAGCGGCTCATTTGGGTTGCTAAGGGACAGATTAAGTTGAGCAGTTCATAATCCTGCCCGATCACGCCGGAAAATAGGGCGTCGTATTGTGATTTGTCGGTCATTATAATTTAGCTTGTTGTTTGCGGTCGAAAGCGGCCAATTGTTCGTCCGTCGCTTCGGTTTGGAATTTATCTTTCCACTCTTTATAAGGCATGCCGTAGACCACTTCCCTGGCCTGCTCATAATCCATCGCTATGCCCTGCTCTGCTGCCTCCGCCATATACCATTTAGCCAGGCAGTTTCTGCAAAAATCCGCCAATATCATTAACTCGATGTTTTGAACCTCGGTGTGCTTTTGCAAATGACTGACTAAGCGTCTGAATGCAGCCGCTTCCAATTCTGTTTGTGTGCTTTTATCCACTGATTTACTCCAAAAATAATCGATATTCTAGCAGAAACGACTATTCAAGCATGTACATTCCTCAGTAAAGATTTTACAATGAACTGTGTTAAATTTGTGTAGCAACTCGCTTTAAATATGAGAGTTCATAATTCATCATTAACTTTTTCGCCCATCGGCCACAACCAGAAAGTTGGCAGGACTGATAGTGCGAAAAATAAAGACGAAAATGAACTATCCGCCGTCGCAAAAGACACTCAAAACAAAAAATTTAATCAGCCTTCTTCACCTGAAGAGATTAAAAAAACACTGGATAATGTTAACTTAGCCATTGACTTATCAGGCCAAGATAACATCATTAAACCAACCGACTCACGAACCTTAAGAGCGCTTTCTGCCTATAATCAGGCATTCAATGCACCGCTGCAAGACCAACGTGCTCAATTGATAACAGGAATAGATGCTTACGCCTGATCACCCCTACCTTCAGTTACTATGAAACAGCTTTTCGAATTTTTCCCTATCCTTTTATTTTTTATTGCGTTTAAAATTTACGATATTTATGTCGCCACCGCCGTTGTTATTGTGGCAACCATTATCCAGGTAGCTTATGCCTGGTTTAAACACCGCAAGGTTGAAACCATGCAATGGATTACGCTGGGGTTGATTCTGGTGATGGGCGGCGCAACGCTTTATTTGCAGGATGAGCAATTTATCAAATGGAAACTCTCCATCATAGAGTGGCTATTTGGCGCTGCCTTTTTGGGTAGCCAGTTTGTCGGTAAAAAAACCTTCATTGAAAAAATGCTGTCCGGCAATTTAACCTTGCCCGCATTGATCTGGAAACGATTAAATACCTTATGGGGCTGCTTTTTTATCAGTGTAGGCTTTATCAATCTTTATGTGATGTACAATTACAATACCGATGATTGGGTTACCTTTAAAACATTTGGCGTACCGGCTTTAATGGTTGTTTTTATTTTGCTGCAAATGGTTTTTTTATATAAACACATCCCCGATACAGAGGAATAAGCAATGCTATACGCCATTATCAGTGAAGATGTAGCGGATAGTCTTGAGAACAGGTTATCCGTACGCCCGGCGCACCTTAAGCGACTGCAAGAACTCCAGGATGCCGGACGACTGGTGTTAGCAGGCCCTCATCCCTCAATTGACAGTGACAATCCCGGTGCAGCGGGCTTTACCGGCAGCCTGGTGGTTGCTGAATTTGACAGTCTGACAGATGCCCAACAATGGGCAGACGTTGATCCTTACATCGATGCCGGGGTTTATGCCAAGGTTACCGTTAAACCATTTAAAAAGGTCTTTCCACAATGACATCCGAACTCATTAAACAACTGTTAAATGATGCTTTTAAACCGGAGCTTCTAGAAATTATTGATAACAGTACGGCTCATGCCGGACATGCCGGCGCGCGTAGCGGCGGCGGACACTATCATGTTTCTATTGTCGCTGAAATTTTTGAAGGCAGATCTTTAGTTCAACGACATCAGCTTATTTATAACGCGTTGGGCGACATGATGAAACAACAAATTCATGCCTTAGGCATTAATGCTCTCTCCCCCTCTGAAGAAACCAAAGGAAGATTATAAATGAAAAAAAAATTCATCCCTCTACTTGTTGTCGGCACAGCATTGATTGCCGGCTGTAATCAAGAAAAAGCCACTGATGCCGGTAGCGCTCCTGCTGCAACCGCTACACCTGCGATTGATAAAGCCGATGCTGTTGCTGTTGTTAATGGCCAGTATATCGCCAAATCAACGCTTGAGACCTTGGAAAAAGAAATCGCCGAACGTAGCCACGGACAAACATTTCCTAAAGAGAAACTGGTTGAAGAACTCATTCAACGTGAGTTGCTGGTTCAGGATGCTACGCAAAAACAACTGGACAAGTCACCTGAACTTGTAGCGCAGCTTGAAGCCGCTAAAAAAGCATTACTGACCCAAGCCGATCTGCAAAACTTCATTAAAGCCAATCCGGTAACTGATGCAGAAATCAAAGCCGAATACGACAGCAAAGTTGCCGCTGAAAAGGGCACCGAATATAAAGCGCGTCATATCCTGGTTAAAACCGAAGCCGAAGCTAAAAAACTGATTACCGAATTGGATAAGGGGGCGGATTTTGCCAAATTAGCCAACAAGAATTCATTAGACGCTAAAGAATCGCAAAATGGCGGTGATTTAGGCTGGTTTTCTGCCGCACAAATGGTTGCACCTTTCTCTGAAGCAGTAGCCGCACTGGAAAAAGGCAAATACACCAAAGAACCCGTTAAGACCCAATTTGGCTATCATGTAATTTTGAAAGAAGACTCTCGCCCGGTAACACCTCCACCCTTGGAAGCGGTTAAAGAGCAATTGACGCCTTTCCTGCAACGCAAAAAAGTTCAGGAGATGATCGAAACATTGCGCAAACAGGCAAAAGTGGAAATATTGGTGCCACTGACTGACGAAACACCAAAAGCTGACGCGGCTCCGGCAGAACCTGCAACTCCAATTGCTGAAGAAGCACCAGCAGCAGCCGAAGAGAAACCGGCTACTCCTGCGGTAGAACCTGCACCCGCAGCACCGGCAGAAACAAAAAAATAAGCGTTACGTTATACAAAAAAGGGCGGTTTATCCGCCCTTTTTTTATGTGATTTTTTCCAGATACTGCACTATAAACTGCACGCTACGATTGCCCCTGAATTCATTGATGTCCAGTTTGTAAGCCGCCTTAATGTGCCGCAAACCCAGCCAACTCTCCGGCTTATCCACATAAAAAGCAATCGCATCGATCAACAAATCGCCGAACGGTTTTCTCAGCACTAATTTAAGATGGCGTTGTCCGACTATGCGCGATTGAATAACATCGAAGACCCCATCAAAAACAGGCTCGGGGAATCCCTGTCCCCAAGTGCCTGCGTTTTGGAGCAAATCGGCAAACTCAATAGTCATCTCCTGTTCGGTCAACTCGCCGTCGGAATAGATAAGCTGCTCCAGATTGACAGAAGCCAGGCGCTTTCTGACCAAAGCATCAAAAGCCAGCGCAAACGGCGGATAATCGTGCATTTTCAAACTCATGCCTGCGGCCATCGCATGTCCGCCGAACTTACTCAGCAATTTAGGGTGCGCCGCGGCAATATCGCTCAATACATCACGAATATGAACGCCGGGGATCGAGCGCGCCGAACCTTTTATCTCATCTTTCCCGGCAGGCGCAAAAGCGATAACGGGGCGATGCAATTGATCTTTAATCCGCGAGGCCAAAATCCCGATAACGCCTTGATGCCAGCTTGAGTCGAACAAACAGACGCCCGCAGGCAAATGGTGCTCATCAAGCTTTTTCATTTCACCTAACAAAGCCATCGCTTCGTTCTTCATTTGACCTTCAACTTCCCGCCGGTCATTGTTCAGCTCGTCGAGTTGCAAGGCCATTTCTTTTGCCAGAAGCGGGTCTTCGGTTAACAGGCATTGAATGCCCAGCGACATGTCATCCATGCGCCCGGCTGCATTAAGCCTTGGCCCCAGCGCAAAGCCCAAATCGGAGGCAAAAATTGATTCAGGCTTTCTGCCCGATACCTCGATAAGCGCATTTATCCCCGGATGCGAGCGCCTCGTGCGTATTCTCAACAACCCTTGATGCACCAAAACCCGGTTGATCTGATCGAGCGCCACCACGTCGGCGACCGTACCCAGTGCGACATAATCAAGCAACTGCGCGAGATTGGGTTCCTGAAGCTGATTAAGCTCGAACCAGTTCTTTTCTCTTAACCGGCTCCTTAAAGCCATTAATACATAAAAAATAACGCCGACACCGGCCAATGCGCCGCTGGGGAATTTATCGTCGACCAGATTGGGATTTACAATGGCATCGGCAATAGGTAATTCATGGGCAGGTAAATGATGATCGGTAATCAGGACTTTTATGCCCAGGTCTTTGGCCACCCTAACCCCGTCTAGGCTCGATATGCCGTTATCGACGGTAATAATCACATCAGGGTTTTGCAGCTTAACCAAATCGACAATTTCAGGTGTCAAACCGTAGCCGTATTCAAAGCGGTTGGGTACGACAAATGTTACCTCCCCTGCCCCCAATAATTTCAAGCCCTTGATAGCCACCGCACAGCTGGTTGCGCCATCGGCATCGAAATCGGCCACAATGCAAATCCGTTGTTGCTCATTGATGGCAGTGATCAAATGACCGACCATCTCTTCCATGCCCGATAACAGCCATGGCGACGGAAGTTTCGCCAGCGTTCGGTCAAGTTCGGCTGTAGACGTTAAGCCTCGGGCTAAAAAGATACGTTCCAATACGGGATGCATTTCTCCCAGATTGGCGCGTTTTTTAGCGACCGGACGGGGAACGATGGTTTTTTTTACGCCTTGATAATACATGGGTTTCCAATAAAAAAGCCGACTGTTGTCGGCTTTAAATTATTTGATTGTTCGCTGGTTCCCAAGCTTCGGCTTGGGAATTCGGTTTTGGAAGCTCCAGCTTCCCGTCTCGCGAAGCTGGAGCTTCGCCTACTGGGTTCCCAAGCCGGAGCTTGGGAACCAGCGCCACATAAAACTTCGCGGTGAAAATTTATTATAAACAATCCAAAATAGCCCGCTTAACCGCATCCAAACTGGCTTCAATCGTCACAGGATGCGCAGCGGCACATTGCGAGATAGCGGTATCGGGATCTTTCAAGCCGTTGCCGGTTAAGGTGCAGACAATCTTGCTGCCTTCCGGGATCTTCCCTGAGCCGATGTCATGCAAGGCACCGGCTAATGAAGTTGCCGACGCAGGCTCACAAAAAATGCCTTCATACTGGGACAGCATTTTTTGCGCGGCTAGAATCTGTTCGTCGGTGAATTTGTCGAACCAGCCGCCAGATTCCTTTTGTGCGGTCCAGGCAAAATCCCAGGATTGCGGATGGCCGATGCGTATCGCGGTGGCAATGGTTTCCGGCTCATCGATCATGTGACCGGCGACGAACGGCGCAGCTCCTGCAGCTTGGTAACCGCACATGACGGGGCGAGTGCTGCACACACGATCGGTGGCATATTCGGTATAGCCTTTCCAGTAGGCGGTAATATTTCCGGCATTGCCGACCGGCAGGCAGTGATAGTCGGGCGCGAAGCCGAGGTCGTCGACGATTTCAAAGGCGGCGGTTTTTTGTCCGTCAATCCTGAACGGGTTGATCGAGTTAACGATAGTGACCGGCGCATGGTCGGCGACTTCCTTAACCAGTGCCATGCCTTTATCGAAGTTGCCATTAATCTGGATGATTTCAGCGCCGTACATCAGGGTTTGTGCCAGCTTGCCTTGGGCAATCTTGCCGTCGGGAATCAACACGAAGGCTTTGATACCGGCGCGCGCCGCATACGCTGCTGCCGCTGCGGAGGTATTACCGGTCGAAGCGCAGATGATGGCTTGACTGCCTTCTTCCACGGCCTTGGTGACCGCCATGGTCATACCGCGGTCTTTAAACGAACCGGTCGGATTCAGACCTTCAAACTTAACGTAAATATCAACATCCTTGCCGATCAATCGGGGAATGTTTTGCAGTTGAATCAGCGGCGTATTGCCTTCGTTCAAGCTGATGATGCGGGTGCTTGCGCTGACCGGCAGGCGGTCTCTGTAACGTTCAATCAAGCCGGTGTAGTGTTTATGCGTAGACATGTTTTTTTATCCCAAAGTTTCCAGACGGATGCGGTTGACTTTACCGGTAACGGTTTTTAACGCCTCAATTTCAGCGATAGCCGCGTTCATTTCTTTTTCCAGCGTGACCTGAGTCAGTATGATAATAGGCACAGACGTTTCATTGGTCAGCGGCACTTTCTGGCTGATGGCTTCAATGCTGATTTGATGCTCGGCTAGAATGCGAGTCACTTCAGCCAAAACGCCTGGCTTATCTTCTGCATTAAGCCGCAAATAATAAGCGGTCTTAAACCTATCTGGTGACAATACCGGTATGTCGGCCAAGGCATTGGCCTGAAATGCCAAATGCGGTACACGGTTTTCAGGGTCGCTGGTCAATGCCCTGACCACGTCGATCACATCGGCAACGACAGAAGACGCGGTAGGCTCGGCACCGGCGCCAGCTCCGTAATAAAGCGTCGGGCCGACCGCGTCACCTTTAACCAAAACGGCATTCATGACGCCATCTACGTTGGCAATAAGACGACGTTCCGGGATCAATGTCGGATGCACCCTTAATTCAATGCCTTCAGGTGTTTTGCGGGCGATGCCCAAATGCTTGATGCGATAACCCAACTGCTCTGCATATTCGACATCGGCGCGAGTGATTTTTGTAATGCCTTCGGTATAAACCTTGTCGAACTGTAACGGAATACCGAATGCAATAGATGCCAAGATGGTCAATTTATGGCCTGCGTCTATGCCTTCCACATCAAAAGTAGGGTCGGCCTCGGCATAACCCAGCGCTTGAGCTTCGGCCAATACATCGGCAAAATCGCGGCCTTTATCGCGCATTTCGGTCAGGATGAAATTGCCTGTGCCGTTGATGATGCCTGCCAGCCATTCGATCTGGTTGCCGCTTAAGCCTTCGCGTATGGCTTTGATAATCGGAATGCCTCCGGCGACAGCGGCTTCGAACGCAACGATCACGCCTTTTTCGCTGGCTTTGGCGAAAATCTCGTTGCCGTGCAACGCAATCAGCGACTTGTTGGCGGTCACGACATGCTTGCCGTTTTCGATGGCTTTTAACACCATATCTTTGACCTGCCCTGCCCCGCCGATCAATTCCAGAATGATTTCAATTTCGGGATCATTGATAATTTCAAAAGGATCGGTCGTTAAGGCGATGCCTTGGGTATCGCAAATACGCTGCTTGTTTAAATCCTTGGCTGAGGCACGGGTGATAATGATTTCACGACCTGCTCTGCGGGCGATTTCCGCCGCATTACGCTTCAACACATTGACGGTGCCGCCACCGACAGTACCCAATCCTAATACACCTACTTTTACCGGTTTCAAATCAAACTCCAGCTAAAAAAAATTTGGCAACATAACTAACAATTAAAAAAATGGAACGCAGATGACGCGGATTTGACAGATTATCGCTGATAAAAAGAAAAGAAAAATCTGTGTAAATCCGCTCAATCTGCGTCGCCTAGAGGCGCCTACTTTTGGCATCCGTGTTCTATTAAAGGATTATACAACCTTGTCTTTTTTCATCATGTTGCGTATGCCGCGAACCGCCTGACGGGTACGGTGTTCATTCTCGATCAGGCCAAACCTGACATGATCGTCGCCATGTTGGCCGAAGCCAATGCCCGGCGAAACCGCCACTTTGGCTTCCGCCAGCAGCTTTTTGGAAAACTCAAGCGAACCCAAATGTTGATACGCTTCGGGAATGCGCGCCCAGACAAACATGGTTGCTTTGGGTTTTTCAACCGGCCATCCTGCTGCCGTTAAGCCGTCGCACAGTACGTCGCGTCTTTTGCGGTACATCTCGGCAATTTCGGCAACGCATTCCTGCGGGCCTTCAAGCGCTGCAATCGCGGCAATCTGGATCGGCGTAAAGGTGCCGTAATCCAGGTAAGATTTAATGCGTGCCAACGCAGAAACCAGTTCTTTATTACCGCACATGAAACCCACACGCCAGCCCGGCATGTTGTAGCTTTTCGACAGCGAGAAAAACTCGACTGCGATGTCTTTTGCGCCTTCGACTTGAAGAATCGACGGCGCCTTGTAGCCGTCGAAAACGATGTCGGCATAAGCAATATCCTGTACCACCCAGATGTTATGCTCTTTGGCGACGGCGATAATTTTCTCGAAAAAATCCAGCTCCACGCACTGAGTAGTCGGATTGCCCGGAAAATTAAGGATCAGCATTTTCGGCTTGGGCCATGAATCGATAATGGCTTTGTGCAGCTCTTCAAAGAAATCGCCGCCCGGAATCATCGGCACATGCCTAAGATCGGCACCGGCAATCACCACGCCGTAAGGATGGATCGGATAAGCGGGGTTCGGCACCAGCACCACATCACCAGGTCCCAAAGTCGCCAACGCCAAATGCGCCAAACCTTCTTTTGAACCGATGGTAACAATCGCCTCGGTATCCGGGTCCAAATCGACATCAAAGCGGTTTTTATACCAGGTGCAGATGGCTTTTCTTAACCGGGGTATGCCTTTGGAAACCGAATAACGATGCGTGTCGGGACGTTGGGCTGATTCGATCAATTTAGTCACGATATGGTCGGGTGTGGCCTGGTCGGGATTACCCATGCCGAAATCAATAATATCTTCGCCCGCCGCTCGGGCTTTGGCTTTCAGATCAGTAACAATATTAAAAACGTAGGGAGGTAAACGACTTATTCTTTGAAATTGTTCCATTGACTGCTCTTGAAAAAACCGGTGTTTAAGTTAAAGTTAAAAAATGTTGCCCAAGGTACTGTTATTAATACGCTATGTCAAACCGAAACAGCCTTGTAGGCCGGAATAAGGCTATCCAAGCGAAACGCCATGTCAAATAAAAACAGTACCCGGACAGGCTAGTGATTCAAGCTTAATACTTGCTCCACGCGTAGCAAATCTTCTTGGGTATCGACACCGGCAGCCGGCGTCTTGTCTACGATTTCCACCCGAATGGCTTCGCCGTGCCACAGTATTCTCAGCTGCTCCAGGGATTCAACCGACTCAAGCGTCGATGCATCCCATAGACAATACCGATTTAAAAAATCGACCGTGTAAGCGTACATGCCGATATGCCTGAGATGAGGCAGCTTCCCCGAGGGCAACCCACCTGACCGGGTAAACGCATCCCTTTCCCAAGGAATCGGCGCGCGACTAAAATAAAGCGCGTAACCGGTATGGTTCAAAACCACTTTGACGGCGTTGGGATTAAAGATTTCTTCGGGATCGGTGATTTTGGCCGCCAGCGTAGCGATGCCCGCCTGCTTTTGACCGGCTAAAGCCGCAGCAACATCATGGATATAGGCTGGCGGAATCAGCGGTTCATCGCCTTGCAGATTCACGATGATTTCACCACCGGCCCAGCCGCAAAGCCTTGCGACCTCGGCAATTCTTTCCGTGCCGCTTTGATGGTCGGCGCGGGTCATGACTACTTTAATGCCCAAATCAGTGACGGCCTGAAAAATCCGCTCATCATCGGTGGCGACAATGATTTCATCGGCATCGGCTTCCTGCGCGCGTTCGCAGACATGCGCATTCATCGGCTTGCCTGCAATGTTCAGCAGCGGTTTCCCCGGCAATCTTGTCGACCCGTATCTTGCCGGGATGACGACTTTAAAACGCACACTCATTTTTTTAATGCGTCGATTTCGTCGCTGTTTAATTCGCGGGCTTCATCTTCCAACATGACCGGAATATCGTCACGGATAGGGAAAGCGATACGGTCGGCTTTGCAGATAAGTTCCTGCTTGGACTTGTCATAAATCAACGGGCTCTTGCATAAAGGACAGGCCAGAATATCAAGCAGTTTTTTATCTATCATGGTTTTCTCGTAGTTGAAGTAAGTGGCAAAACTCGCCTTTCAGGCATTTTACAGCATTTTACAGCATTTTTAAGCCGCCTGTTTTATGCGCGAACCAGTCCGTCATCAAGCACGGCAATCGTCGGAGAAATTACCCGTGACCTGAATCGACAGTGTTTGTTAATCTATGGTCAAATAAGATCAGCTTAAGGCAGGGTTTTTCTGGGCAACCGAGGATTCAGCATGACTGCGCTATCGCTGTGTTTATATTGCATGATCCAGGCTATCGCATTGCTCGTTGCGGCGAACGGTGCGCCGGTGCTGATCAACAAAGTGCTGGGCAAACGCTGGGCATGGCCGGTGGATAATAAGTTAAAGCTGCGCGACGGCCGGCGCTTGTTTGGCAACACTAAAACCTGGCGCGGCTTGTGCTCGGCTGTTTGCTTTGCAACCCTGGTAGCCTTTTTAAGCGGAATAGAGCCTTTGACGGGCGTATTATTCGGCGCTTTGGCAATGGCCGGAGATTTGCTGGCAAGCTTTATCAAACGCCGAATGGGCTGCAGTGAAAGCAGTCGAGCGCGCGGTCTTGACACGGTGCCCGAGTCATTGCTACCGATCTTACTGTTAAAAGAGCCGCTAGCACTGAGCTTGATCGACATCATCCTGATTGTGGCGCTTTTTTTCCTGATTGAGGAATTGATCTCGCCGGTTCTTTACCGATTGCATATCCGCAAGCGGCCTTATTAATTGAATCTGAGCTTTTATTCACCACGAAGACACGAAGTTTTATTTCTTCATGTCCTTCGTGTCTTCGTGGTGATAAGATTTTAAAGTTTTTAACTGAAACAACATCATCAAAGCGTGCATGAATAAACAAGGATTACGGGTATTAACTTACAACATCCATAAAGGTTTTAATGTCGGCAATCGGCGGTTTGTGCTGCACCAGATTCGGGATGCCTTGATAGCCGCCGATGCCGATTTGATGTTCTTGCAGGAAATGCAGGGTGAGCACCTGCGCCATGAGCAAAAAATCGCCGATTGGCCGGTTTTGTCCCAACTTGAGTTTCTCGCTGAAAACACCTGGCCTTACCATGCCTACGGCAAGAATGCGATTTACAATGCCGGACATCACGGTAATGCCATCCTGAGCAAACATCCGTTCGAGCGCTGGGAAAACATTAACGTATCGCCTTTTCCCTGGGCCAGTCGCAGCCTGTTGCATGGCGTTATCCGACTGCCAAGGAGGTCAGAAGTGTCGCAAGCGGTAGGGAACCGATGCGACCGATTGCCGGGAAGCAATCAGGATGTGCATATTGTGTGCATTCATTTCGGCTTGACAGGCAAAGAGCGCCGCCTTCAGATTGGCAAGCTATGTGCGCGTATCGACAGTCATGTGCCGCATGATGCGCCGCTAATCATAGCCGGTGACTTTAACGACTGGCTGGGACAGGCCGATCGGCTTTTCCATGATCATCTGGGGTTGCAGGAGGTTTTTCGCGAAATCCATGGCCGCTATGCGCGAAGCTTTCCGGCCTGGATGCCTTTTTTACCGATGGACCGCATTTATTATCGCGGCTTAACTCCGGTATCGTGCGAACGGTTAAGCCACGCGCCTTGGCATGCGCTTTCAGACCATGCGCCATTAACAGCCTCGTTTACCTTATGAACAACTCACCCTCCAAACTGACCTTACCCAATCTGTTGACGGGATTTCGCTTTGTCGCAGCGCCGATGTTGCTGTGGTTAGCATGGAATGGACACGGCATTGCCTTTATGGAACTGTTAGCGATTACCTTTCTTACCGACTTGCTCGACGGCATGGCGGCCCGGTTGACCGGACAAGTTACCCAGTTTGGCGCTACTCTTGACAGCTGGGCGGATGTCATCACTTATCTGACCATCGCCTTGTGTTGCTGGTGGTTGTGGCCTGACATGGTGAGCAAAGAACTGCTTTATGTCGGCCTGATTGTCGCGAGTTGCCTGCTGCCTGCCCTTGCCGGCATGCTCAAATTCGGCTGTTTTACCAGCTATCATACCTGGGCAGTCAAAATCGCCGCCGTAGCGATGGGCCTGACCTTGTATGTGCTGTTTTTGGGCGGCCCGGCATGGCCGTTTCGAGCGGCTGCCGTGGTGTGCATAGTTGCAGCCGTTGAAGAGATTGCAATCACCCTGCTGTTGCCTGAACCTGAATCCAATCTGCGTTCGGTTTGGGATGTGTTAAAGCGTTCTGTGCGGCATGATCGCCAACCATAGCCGCCCCAAATTCCCACAGCAATCCGCCAATCATCATTTGTCATTTAATGTCTACACAATTGCTAAACCAACGCCCGCCACTCGCTGACCTAAAAGAGCAACAAGAGGCTAAATTAACGCTTGAGCAGGTATTGCTTTGGTTGCAAGAAGACGGGGTGATTTCGGACGCGGATCTTGAAAAGTGCCGGGTATACGGAAAATCTTCTACCAGCCAAGTCAAACATCCGCTCAATATTCTTATCGAATGCGATGTAACAGACCAAACTCAGCTTGGAAAACCTTTAACGCTTGAGAATTTAACCCAGTGGTTGGCAAAAAAAGTCGACCTGCCCTATTACTACATCGACCCGTTGAAAATCGACATCCCTTCCGTAACCTTAATTTACAGTCACGCTTATGCTGCAAATTACAACATCCTGCCGATCAAAGTGAGCAAAGATGAAGCCGTCATTGCTACCGCGGAACCTTATATTCGGGCTTGGGAGGCGGACCTTAAAAAAATCCAACCGGGCCAAATAACCCGTGTGATGGCTAATCCGGATGAGATTAAACGTTATTTGGGCGAGTTTTACGCGTTTGCAAAATCCTTAAAAGGAGCGACCGATAATTCCGCCAATCAGCCAACCAGCACCCTTTATAATTTTGAACAATTGGTTGAACTGGGGCAAATCAGTAATCTGGATGCGGAAAATCAGCATATTGTTAATTTGGTCAACTGGCTAATGCAATACGCGTTCGATCAGCGTGCCAGCGATATTCATATCGAACCTCGCCGTAATCAAGGCAATGTGCGCTTTAGAATCGACGGCATATTGCATGATGTGTATCAGTTACCCGCAGCCGTTATGAATCCGGTGATGAGCCGGTTGAAAATTCTGGGTAGAATGAACATTGCCGAAAAAAGATTGCCGCAAGACGGCCGCATTAAAACGCATCTATCCGGAAAAAAAGAAATTGAATTGCGACTTTCCACCATGCCCAGCGCTTTTGGAGAAAAAATGGTCATGCGCGTGTTCGATCCCGAAGTACTGACACGCGATTATAAACAACTGGGTTTTAACAACCATGAAAAGGTAACCTGGAATAGATTGATTCAACACTCGCACGGCATTATCCTGGTCACCGGACCTACAGGCTCAGGGAAAACCACCACGCTGTATTCAACCCTGAAACATCTGGCTACACCGGAAGTCAACCTGTGTACCGTCGAAGACCCGATTGAACAGATCGAACCCAGCTTTAACCAGTTGCAAGTTAAAGCCAATATCGGGCTTACCTTTGCCAGCGGCATTCGCGCTTTAATGCGCCAGGATCCCGATATTATTATGGTCGGCGAAATCCGCGACCTGGAAACAGCGGAAATGGCGATTCAAGCCTCGCTTACCGGCCATTTGGTGTTTTCCACCTTACATACCAATAATGCGCCCTCGGCGGTGGTTCGTTTACTGGATATTGGCGTGCCCGCTTACTTGATTCAACTGACTTTATTAGGCGTGATGGCGCAACGCCTGGTACGGGTTTTATGCAGAAACTGTAAAAAGCAGGTCGGCATAGACGACGAACAGTGGTCCCGATTAATCACGCCCTATAAAGCGGCAACTCCTTCCTATATATACGAAGCAGTAGGCTGTAAAGAATGCAGATACACCGGATATTCGGGCAGAATCGGCATTTATGAAATATTCAGTAACTCACCGGTGCTGAAAAAATTAATGGTCAGCGGTTGCGACAGTGCCGTGCTGCAAAAACAAGCCATGCTTGAAGGCATGAGACCCTTGCGCCTCAGTGCGGCCGAAAAAGTAGCTTCTGGGATAACCAGTGTTGACGAAATGTTAAGAGTCACGCCAGAGAACATCGAGGATTGATGTTCTAGCCACTTACCCGTCAAACTCCTTTTCGCATTCGCAAAAGTGTCTGCGGGACACCAAAAGATCGTTACTCCGGCATGGGTGGCAAGGCCCAACGTAGGGGCGTGCCGCGCGCTAGAAAAATGTGGAAAAGGCCTGCCCTATTCGACTGCCACGCCTTGCGCATTGCAGCCCTACTTTGGACTGGGACCATATTGATTGTCGCCGGACGTGCTGTCCTGAATCATAAAGATAAAAAGCACGATACCGCCGATGATCGGGATCAGCGGAATCAACAACCACCAACCGCTACGGTCAGTGTCATGAAGCCTCCGAACCGTTACCGCTATGCCGGGAATCAGGACGGCCACTGAGTAAAGACCACTTAACAGGCCGACGCCGGTTTCAACATTAAAAGAGCCGCCAAAAAAGTCAATGGTTGCAAGAAAGGCGCTGATAAGAATATTGAACAACATAAAGAACCAATACTCTTGTCGGCTGGCTCTACCGCTGAACTCCGCGTACTTTTTTAAAACTTCCAGATACCAATTCATGATCTTTTCCTTCCAGTTTGCCCCGTTGAGTTTGTTAGCTGACTGCCGGGGTGATGCAGTCAGCTAAGATATTGATGTTGTCTCAGCTATGACCAGGCGTAGGCAGGAATAAGGCCATCCAAGCGCATAGCGCGAGGTGGCGTTTCCGGCGAATTCGAGGGTGCTTGCCGGAAACACCAGTTCTCGCTACAGCTCGAACCGGCTTATTCCGGCCTATACAGGGCTATACAGGGCTATACACTTTTGTCTTTGCCAAAAGTTGGCATTGATTTGCCTATTTTCTCAATGGCCGTGGCCACTTTTTCGAGGTTGGTAATGTCAAGCTTACTATCTTCGCTCTTAGAAGAAAACGCGTTGTCACCTGTAATATTCCAATGTTCAAAAGCCTCTTTAATCTGAGTCCAATCAGCAGCAGCACCATATGACTCTAAGTAGAACTTCCCAAAATTTATTGCATGTCTTCTGTCTGCGTTCTTAAGAGCTTCGCGCATGTATGAGTTACTAAAAAGAAGTGAGTATTTAGCCAACGCCGCAAAAAGAGCTACCGCTATTAATCCTTTAAACAGTGCAAAAGTTATGAATTCCCAAGTGACAGGGTTGGGTATCATAGAAAACGAAGTAACAGTTACATAACCAAAGAAAATCAAACCACCAACAAGGGAAGCGGCACCGATAGCTCCCCAGAATTTGGATCTGTTATGAAACTCAGATTCATTTTTTCCAAGTAGCTCTAGTGCCTCAGATACATAGTCCTTAGATGTACGCTCGATCTTCTTTCGACTTTCTTCCTTGTAAAGCTCTTTTTCCTGTTGAAGTGCGCGTCGTGTCTCTTGAAGTTCGGTTTCTCTTCTAAAAATTTCATGTTCGAGACTGGCTCTCAATTCTTCTGCCTCGTTCTGCCGAATGAGAAGGTGCTCTTCAAACTCTCTCTGACGCTCGAAAAGTTTTTTCTCACGTTCAACAAAAAATCGTTCCCTCGCTTCCAATTCATTCTGAATTTCTTTTTCACGAACTAGCTGTTCGTTCTTCAGCTTAGCGCGATATTCATCAAGTTGTTTTTCTTGCTCTTGAATATGTTTACGATATTCAAGAAGCTCCCTTTCTCGAAGCTCAAACCGTTCGATGTCGTCAGGGGAATATTTCAATCTCAGTCGACTTTCTTCCATTCTGTCTTGCATATGATCAGGCTCCCTGTAGGGCATAACGTTAAGTAAACACATGAATCGGAGTACATCAAAATTCCGAACAGCGAACAGCGCACAACACCGCCCTGTTCTTTAATGCTGCCGAAGTATAAACAATTCAGCTCTAGATAAAAAACTAATTACACAAAACCTAACCCCCTATCCCAGCAAATTTGCTTTATCCCCCCCACCCCTTATAATCATTCCAGCTTTCAGGTTCCAGAGGGTTTTTCAAACCCAATGGTTAAACGGGAAGTCGGTAAGGTTCACGCCAAATCCGACGCTGCCCCCGCAACGGTATATAAGTAAAGTTTCATCGAGATGCCACTGTGTTCATGCATGGGAAGGTGATGATTCAGGTTAACGCCACTTATAAGCCCGGAGACCGGCCCGAGAGTTTAATTCGGTACAGCGGAGGGCTGTCTGCGAAAGTGACAGTACAGCTCCGCGTCATCTCTCGTTTTCTTTGTCCTCTGTTGTGTAAAACAACTTTCCATGCGCGGGCGGCGCGGAGGACACACATGCAAAAACTCATCTTCAGCTCATTAATAATCGTCGGATTTATCCAGACTCAACCCTCGCAAGCCTCATCCACCGATGAAGCAAAAACCGTTACGCTGGACGCGATGGAGGTCAAAGGCCGGGCAACCGATTTGTTGGGCATAGCCGCATCGGCATCGCAAGGCGTAGTCGGACAACGTGAGTTCGCTTACCGGCCCTTGGCGCGAGCCGGCGAGCTGGTCGAAGTGGTACCCGGTGCGCTGGCAACCCAGCACAGCGGTTCGGGCAAGGCCAACCAGTTTTATTTGCGCGGCTTTAACCTGGATCACGGCACCGACTTTTCGGTGATGGTGGACGGCGTACCGATGAACATGCCCAGCCATGCTCACGGGCAAGGTTACCTGGACTTGAACAGCGTCATTCCCGAACTGGTTGACAATATCGAATACGGCAAAGGGTCTTATTACGCCGATGCCGGCGACTTTTCTTCCGCCGGTTATTCGCGTATGCACACGATGCACAGTTTACCCAAAGGTCTATTCAAATTTACCGGCGGCGAGTTTGGCTATTACCGTGCGCTATTGGCGGATTCCAAAAAAATCGGTGCCGGCGATTTGCTGTTTGCGGGCGAATTCAATGCTTATAACGGCGTGTGGCAACAGCCGGAAGACTTGGGCAAATACAACGGTATGTTGCGCTACACGCTGGACAATAAAGATTGGGGCTTGTCGGTCAACGCCAAAGCTTATCACTCCAACTGGAACGCGACCAACCAGATTCCGGAGCGGGCTATCGATAGCGGTACGCTTGACCTGTACGGCAGCATGGACCCTTCCGATGGCGGCGACAGCAGTCGTTACAGCTTGTCGAGCAACGTTTGGAGCCGAGGCGACAGCTACAAAAACGACTTTAATGCCTATCTTGCTTATTACGACCTCAATCTTTATTCCAACCCTACCGGTTTTCTTGACAACCCCGAGCAAGGCGATCAAGTGCATCAAACCGAGCGCCGCGTGGTCACCGGCGGCAACGGCGAACAAACCTGGTTTGCCAAATGGTTCGGCATGGACGTCGACAACAGTGTAGGCATGCAAATCCGCCATGATGAGGTCATCGGAGCGGCGTTAAACCGCACTGAGCAACGCCGGATTTTCCAGACGGTGCGCCAGGATGACATTAGCGAAACCAGCGTAGCGGTTTACCTGAAAAATCAAGTTCAGTGGTTGGAAAAGTTCCGCACTATTTCCGGATTACGTGCCGATTTTTTGGATATGAATGTTAACAGCAGGACACTCGCAGCCAATTCCGGTCAACGAAACGCATCTCTGTTGAGTCCCAAACTCAGCCTGATTTTCGGACCTTGGGTTGATAACGAAGTGTTTATCAATTTGGGCTACGGCCATCACTCCAATGACGCACGCGGCGCTACCTTGCGCGTCAACCCGGTCAGCGGCGATCCGGCCGATTCGGTATCGCCGTTGGTACGGACGCGCGGCGGTGAAATCGGGCTGCGCAACCAGTTTATTCCGGGGTTGAATTCCACGGTGGCGCTGTGGTGGATGCAGGTCAATTCCGAACTGATTTTCGTCGGCGATGCGAGCAGCACCGAGCCCAGCGGACGTAGCGAACGGCACGGCGTGGAATGGAGCAACTATTACCAAGTCAACGATAGCCTGACTCTGGATGCGGATCTGTCTTTTTCAAAAGCGCGTTATGTCGGCGTGCCGCGCGAGGTTAACCATATCACCAATTCGGTAGGCCGGGTCATCAGCGCCGGAGCGGTGGTGCAACTTCCCTTCCATACCTTTACATCGTTACGCCTGCGCCACTTTGGCGACATTCCGCTTAATGACACAGGCAGCCTGACCGCAGGCAATACGACACTGGTTAACTGGGGGCTTGGCTATCAGCATAAGGACTTGAAATTTGAACTCGATCTGTTCAACTTGCTGGGTTCCAAGAGCAACGACACGGCTTATGCCTATACGTCGCGCTTGCCGGGAGAAGCCGCCGAAGGAGTGGATGGCATACTCAAGCATCCGGTGGAGCCGCGTATGTTAAGGCTGACGGCTTCGGTAAGGTTTTAATCTTGTTTACGGCAGCCGTAAATTTGCTTTATCGATTTAACGCCCTATAATTGCGCCTTGCTTTCAGGTTCCGGAGGGTTTTTCAAACCCAATGGTTAAACGGGAAGTCGGTAAGGTTAACACCAAATCCGACGCTGCCCCCGCAACGGTATATAAGTAAAAGTTTCATCGAGATGCCACTGTGCTTACGCATGGGAAGGTGATGATTCAGGTTAACGCCACTTATAAGCCCGGAGACCGGCCCGAAAGTGTAATTCGGTACAGCGGAGGGCTGTCAGCGAAAATGACAGTCTAGCTCCGCGTCATCTCTCGTTTTCTATTGTCCTCTGTTGTGTACTCACAACCATTATGCGCGGGCGGCGCAGAGGACAACCATGCAAAAACTCATCTTCGGCTCATTATTAATCACGGGCTTTAATAGCCAGTTACAGGCGCAGGAAATTCCGCAAAATCTTCCCGATCTGGTTGTCACCGCAACCCGGACAGAAACGGCTAAAAACCAGCTGGCGGCTGCGGCGACGGTCTATACCCGAAAAGACATTGAACGCCTACAGGCTAAAACCTTACCCGAATTGTTAAGCGGCACGACTGGAATCGATATGTCGCAAAGCGGCGGCTACGGCAAGGATACCAATATCTACATGCGCGGAACTAATTCCGATCATGTACTGGTGCTGATTGACGGCATTAAAGTCGGCTCTGTCACCTCCGGAACCACACCCTTTCAACTAATTCCGCTCGATCAGGTCGAGCGAGTAGAAATCATTCGCGGTCCTCAATCGAGCCTTTACGGTTCGGAAGCAATAGGCGGGGTTATCCAGATTTTTACCCGCAAAGGCGGACGGGAGGACAAGCCCAGCGTCACCTTGGATGCAGGCGGCGGCAGCTATGACACTTACCGCGCTTCCGGATCTATCAGCGGCAAATGGAAAAACAGCTGGTATAGCTTGGGTTCATCGCAGTTTGGTTCTCAGGGGTTTAATGCCCGGCAGCCTATTAAAGGTTTAAACCAACCCGACAAAGACGGTTACTTGAACACGGCGCTGAATGCCCGATTAGGCCACCGTTTTGACAACAATGCCGAAGTTGAAGCGTTTTTTATGCGGGCTGAGGGGAAAAACGAATATGACGGTACGTCCCAAAATAAAACGGAATTTGTAGAACAGACCGTCGGCACCACAGCCAGTATAGACATTGTCGATAACTGGCGCTCAATACTGCGCCTGGGACAAAGCCGCGACGATGGCGACAACTTTGCGCCTAATGGAACATTTTCCAGTAGCTTTAACAGTACCCGCTGGAACGCCAGTTGGTTGAATGAGATCGCCTTGTCCGATGATCACAAGATGGTTATCGGCTCCGACTACCGCCTGGATCAGGTCGACAGCTCAACCGCCTACAATGAAACTTCCCGTTATGATGCGGGCATTTTTACCGAATTGCACAGCCGCATTCTGGATGACCATTTTATCAACGCATCGTTACGGGGGGATAAAAACGAGACATTCGGCGAACAGCTGACCGGCAATTTCGGCTGGCGTTATAACGGGGGCTACGGCATCAGCCCGTTTGCCAGTTTCGGTAATGCGTTTAAAGCGCCGACCTTTAACCAGCTTTATTTTCCCGGATTCGGTAATCCCTCGCTGAAAGCCGAACAATCAACGTCTTTCGAAGCGGGATTGGCCGGTGACCATGATTGGCTGCAATGGGAAGTTCGCGGTTACCATACCAACATCGACAACTTGATCGTGACGGTAACCAATCCAGTAACCTTTCTATCCAGCGCGGAAAACGTCGGCAAAGCGCAAATTGACGGCATTGAAGCTGAAATCGGTACTCAGTTGATGGGCTGGAACAGCAGGTTGAACATGAACCTGCTGAGTCCAAAAAACCGGGAGACTAATGCGCGATTGCCGCGCCGTGCGGAAAAAACCTTGTCTTATGATTTATCGCGCTCATTCGGACAGTTTGATCTGGGCGCTAATGTGCTGGCTCAAGCCGAGCGTTTTGATGATGCACTGAACAAAACCAAGGTCGCCGGTTACGTAACCGTTGATTTACGCACAGCCTACCATTTAAATAAAAACTGGATGTTGAGCGCAAAGCTGAATAACCTGCTGGATAAGCAGTATCAAACCATTAATACCTACAATACCGCAGACCGGAATTTCTTTCTTTCAATCCACTACAACAACTAACCATTTGGAGAAACACCATGAACATAAAACAATGGCTGCAAGTCGAGTACTTACCGATTCCGTTAATCACGCTGATGGCGCTAACGCGCTTTCATCACTTTGGCGACGTCTTGCATTTGCCCGATGCGTCGTTGGCGGTTTTTTTCTTTGCCGGTTTTTACCGCAAAAAGGCTTTGTTTCCCTTCTTGCTGGTTCTGGCCGGATTGATTGACACTATCGCCATCTCACACGGCACCAGCAGCTGGTGCGTGTCGCCCGCTTATGTTTTCCTGATTCCCACTTATGGGGTCATGTGGTTTGCAGGCCGCTACTGCTCGGCGTTTAAATCGTTGAAACCGGCTGAACTTTTAATGCAGTTTGGTGTGATAACGCTGGCGACATCGGCAGCATTTGTCATTTCAAACGGCAGCTTCTATGTGCTTTCCGGCCGTTATCCTGATTTATCCTGGGGTCAGTATTTTTCACGGGTAGCCATGTATTACCCGCCTTATGTCAGTTCCGCCCTGGTTTACATGATTTTGGGTTATGGCATTATGAAGCTGGTCAAATCATTGCCTGCTTTGGCGGCCAGTCATAAAGAAGTTTAAAGAAGCCGCGTAGTTGGGTTAACGGCTGTTATATCCCAGAGGTATTGTCGTTAACCCAACACACTCAAGCGGGGCGGGGTTTGCAACCCCGCCCCTAACGTTTCTGCGATGCCTGAGCTAAACGGTTACACATTAACCAATGTACAAGGTTTCGGACGGAGCAATAAACCTCGATCAGTGTCGTTCGAACGCTGTAAGCCGGATTATTTTTGTATCACTGTAGTAAGGTAGGAGATTTGTAGGGTGGATTCGCCGCTAGGCAATCCACCGCAACTGCGAACGACTGTCATCGGCGTTGTGCATTGATTGGCGGTTTGCTGGCGCGAAACCGCCCTACAGCTATTAACCCGCTTGCTGCTCGCTTTCTTTAGAACCTTCCACAGACCATAATTTCTCAAGTTGATAAAAACCACGCGCCTGAGCGTTCATCGCATGGACAATCACGTCCCCCACGTCCAGCAACACCCAGTCTGAACCCAGATCGCCTTCCATGCCTAAAGGTTTAACGCCGTTTTCCTTTAGCTTTTCCGATACATACTCACATAACGACTTCAGGTGACGATCCGAAGTACCGGTTACAACCACCATATAATCAGTAAAACTGGTTTTGCCCCGAACATCGAGTGTCGTTATGTTTTGTCCTTTGCGTTCATCCAAAACATCCTGGACAATTTTCAATATATCTTCTGCTTGCATTCAAATTCCTAGTGTAAAAAATGAGATCAATGTGTCTCGTAAAGCTTGTTTTGCTTGATGTATTCTATGACAGCATCGGGTAATAAAAAAACCGGATTTTGTTTTCTTGCAATTATATCCCTGATCGCCGTCGCCGAAATATCCAGTTGGGTGACTTGCTGAAAGCATAATTTTCCTGCGGGAGCCTGCGCCAGCTCTTTAATGTCTACAGCCAGTCGAGCTTTAAAAAAGTCATCGAGTTGCTGTATTTCAAAGCCTGGCCGAGTCATCACCACGATATGCGCATAGTCGAATAACCGCTGCCATTGATGCCAGCCGGTTAAATGTTTAAACGCGTCACTTCCGATAAACAACAATAAGGGTTCGCTTGGAAACTCCTGCCTTAATGACTCCAGCGTATCCACCATATACGACGGCGTTTGACGCAAATCGTACCTGTCCAGCTCACGGGTATCGATCTTTAGCCCCGGCTGGGTTTTTATCGCCAGCTCCAGCATTTGCAAGCGCATTTCGGGAGTTACGGCAGGCTGTTCGCGGTGCGGCGGATTTGCGCAGGGAATCAACCGGACTTCAGTTAGCCCGAAGATGTCTTTAACTTCAAGCGCTGAGCGTAAATGCCCGTAGTGAACCGGGTCGAAGGTGCCGCCGAAGATGCCGATCATCTATTGCCGGATATGGCCGTCACCCAGAACGATATATTTTAGCGAGGTCAGCCCTTTTAAACCCACAGGTCCCCGTGCATGCAGTTTATCGGTGCTGATGCCGATTTCAGCACCCAGCCCGTATTCAAAACCATCGGCAAAACGGGTCGAAGCATTCACCATCACCGAGCTGGAATCGACTTCCCGCAAAAAGCGGCGGGCCAAGGTGTAATCTTCGGTCACAATCGCTTCGGTATGCCCTGAGCTGTGCTGATTGATATGCTCCATAGCTTGATCAATGCCGTCGACTATCCTAATCGATAAAATCGGCGCCAGATATTCGGTATCCCAGTCTTCCTCTGTCGCTCTGATGCAGCTCGGAATTAAGGAACAGGTTTTAAGGCAGCCGCGCAACTCGACGCCTTTCTCGCTGTATTTTTCAGCTAATAACGGCAACACTTTGGCGGCAATGCTCTCGGCAACCAGCAAGGTCTCCATCGCATTGCAAACGCCGTAGCGATGGGTTTTGGCGTTGACGGCAATCTTGATTGCCTTGTCTATGTCGGCTTTATCGTCGATATAAACATGGCAGATGCCGTCCAGATGCTTAATGACGGGAATCGTTGCGTCCTTGGAAATGCGCTCGATCAAGCTTTTGCCGCCGCGCGGTACGATCACATCGACGTATTCACTCAAGGTAATCAATTCGCCAACCGCAGCGCGATCAGCTGTCGACACGATTTGCACCGCTTCCACCGGCAAACCGGCCGCTTCCAGGCCTTGAGATATGCAGGCTGCAATCGCCTGATTGGAATGGATGGCTTCCGAGCCGCCTCTTAAAATGCAGGCATTGCCGGATTTAAGACACAAGGCCGCCGCATCGACGGTCACATTGGGGCGGGATTCGTAAATAATGCCGATCACGCCCAAAGGTACGCGCATTTGGCCGACCTGTATGCCGCTGGGCCGGTAGCTTAAATCGCTGATTTCGCCGACAGGATCGGGTAACGCAGCAACCTGTTTTAAACCTTCAACCATCGCTTGAATACCGACTGGCTTTAATTCCAGCCTGTCCAGCAAAGCCGCATCCAGGCCGTTTTTCTTGCCGGCATCTAAATCCTTGCGGTTCTCCGCTATCAATAGTTCATGACTGTTCTCAATCGCTTCGGCGATTTTTAGCAAAGCCAGATTTTTTTTTGCCCGACTCGGTACGGCTTATTTCCCGTCCAGCTTTCCTGGCCTGCTGACCCAGCGTTTTCATGTATTCTTTAATATCCACTCTATTCTCATTAACTGGATGAATGTTGTGTGCAATTATATAGTTTAATGCGGCTTTTTGACAGTCTTTAAGTGTAACAACTATCGGATATTAAACAGTTTTATGAGCTAGCTTGACCGTAACAGGAGCGTTTAGCTTAAGTTGCCGCGGATTAACTGGCCGTATTTTCAGCATTTCGACTATTCAAGAGATAGCAGAATTCAAAGCAAAAAAAAGGGCGGAATACTCCGCCCCTCTCATAATATATTGAAACTATTTGCTGCTGGCTTTTATATGCTCTACTGCTGCCTCAGCATGTGTTGTGGCCACATCGGCGTGCCCCAAATTACCATGATCAATGGTGTCTTGCAGTTCCTTGGCGGCAGCATCCAGATGGCCTTTTGGTATGCTCTTGGCTGTTATGGCGGCGGCTAACGTATGTTCCATTGCCAATTTTGCGTGTTCGACC
>Ga0160178_108791_pt1 | contig 42417 bp, 29 predicted proteins | sample met4sta_2_FD_108560 | JGI IMG/M metagenome (GOLD analysis project Ga0160178, IMG submission 108560) | Synthetic bacterial communities of pure cultures from sediment of Lake Washington, USA, under low oxygen conditions - MT... | ecosystem: Engineered > Modeled > Simulated communities (microbial......
AAATAGCGCCCGGCCGGTCATCGCCGAAAGGGCGAAGGCCTATGTCATACAGCATACCAACGACGCTAGCCGTCGCGCTCCGGATCGAACAGCTCGAAAGGCAGATCGATACCCCGTTTCTGGAGGCTTTCATGGAACTTGGGCACGATGCCGGTGGCCTTGAATGAGCCCACGATATTGCCGTGTTCGTCGAGACCTTTTCTCTGGAACCTGAAAATTTCCGACATCGTGATGATTTCGCCTTCCATGCCCTGGATTTCCTGGATGCTGATCAGCTTTCGCTTGCCGTCCTCCAGGCGTGACAATTGCACCACCACATTGATTGCCGAGGCGATTTGGGTTCGCACCATTTTGGTAGGCAAGTCCAAGCCGGTCATCGCCACCATGTTTTCCAACCGGCCCAGGGCATCGCGCGGCGTATTGGCATGTACCGTGGCCAGTGAGCCGTCATGACCGGTATTCATGGCCTGAAGCATGTCGAAAGCTTCGTCGCTGCGTACTTCGCCGACGATGATACGATCCGGGCGCATCCGTAGACTGTTGCGAACCAGGTCGCGCATCGACACCTCGCCCTTGCCCTCGATATTGGGCGGACGGGTCTCCAGCCGCACCACATGCGGCTGCTGCAACTGGAGTTCCGCCGAATCCTCAATGGTAATGATGCGCTCGTTTACCGGAATATAACCGCTCAACACGTTCAGCATGGTGGTCTTGCCTGAGCCGGTGCCGCCGGAAATCAGCACATTCAACTGGGCCTTGACGATGCCGATCAGCATATCCGCCATCGACTGGGTACAGGTATTTAAATCGATGAGGTCCTCCATGCGTAAGCGGTCCAGGGTAAAGCGGCGAATCGACAAAGTCGGCCCGTCAATGGCCAAGGGCGGAATAATGGCATTGACGCGCGAGCCGTCCTTAAGGCGGGCATCGACCATCGGCGAGGACTCGTCGATGCGCCTTCCCACCGAAGACACGATGCGGTCGATGATATTCAGCAAATGGGCGTCGTTTTGAAAGCGCAACGGCGTAAGCTCCAGCTTGCCGAAACGTTCTACGAAGATTTTACCGCTGCCGTTGACCAGAATGTCGGCGATGCTCGGTTCGGACAGTAGCGGCTCTATAGGGCCGAGTCCAAGGATCTCGTCTTCTATGCATTTGGCGAGGAATTGCCGGGTCGAGATATTGAGCGGCACCGTCAGTTCATCCATGATGCGTTCGGCCAGTTCGCGAATCTTGTTCCGGGCTTGGCTTTTATCCAGTCGCCCGATCTGGGAAAGGTCGATCATTTCCATCAGTCTTTGATGAATTTTCTGCAGCCACTCCCGTTCCGCTTCGCTGAGCGCCCTCACCCTCAAGGGCGGAACAAGTTCCGCTACAGGCAGCGCCGAACTAAGCTCAGCGCCAGTCACGTTAGAAGGCGGCAGCTCCTCATTGCTAAAATGTCCGATAATACGATTTTTCAGGCCCATGATTTACGCTCCAGCTAATAGTTTTGACAGGCATTTTCTGAACATCCCTGGGTTGACTGAAGGACTCTTGCCGTTCAGGGTTTCGGCCAACTTTTGGATTCTCTTGGTGGCTGATGAGTTGGGCGCGTGTTCGGCAATCGGCACCCCCAGATTGGAGGCCATGTGCAGGTTTTTGAAATCATTAGGTATCACCACGATCGGCGAACCCAACGCCAAAACCCGCTCCACTTCGTCAAGTCCGAAGTTATTATTACGTTCGTAGCGGTTGAGGACCGGTATGATCCGATCTAACGGCAGCCCCAAGTCTTGGGTCATGATCTGGATCATACGCTGCGCATCTCGGACACTGAAAAGCTCCTGCTGCATCACGACCAGGATATGATTGGCCTGTTCCAGAACCAGGTTGAAGACTGGGTCGATCAGGCGCGGCAGATCGACCACTAACTGTTCGTAACAATTATGCGCCAGCTCGATAAGGCGCTTAAGGCGCTTTTCATCGATTTCACCCGGCAGGATGATCTCCTGCTCCGGCCTATTCAAAACATGCAAACCGCTGGCATGTTTCGCCATATACCCCACCAAGGCAATTTCATCCAGGGATTCGATCGCGGCCAGCGCATCGACAAGATTTTGCGGTGACGTAAGATTCAAGCGCAGGCATTGCGTTCCGAACTGGAGATCCATGTCCAGTAATAGCGTCTGCATGCCCTCGTGGGTGGCGAAGGCGTGGGCCAGAGCGCAGGCGATGGTCGATGCCCCCGCTCCGCCTTTGGCGTTAACTATCGCCGTGAGTGCGGAATGCGCGTAGAGGTCTTCCTTGAGGATCTTGCGCACCGAGGCCAGCGTGTCGTCAACGAGCTGCGGTCCCATGATGAAGTCGCGCGCTCCGGCTTGCATAGCCATGCGCATAAGCCGCGGAGCGTCGGCCATGCCCCGGTCATAGACGATCAGCGTGGCAGGTCCGTCCTGCTTGTTTTGTTTGGACAAGGCTTCCAGTTCCAGTTCCGCCTTGAGACCCAGAAAATGGATCAATACATCGGCTTTGAGATCGGGGCCGCCCAAAAAATCAGGAGCATGACCGTTCAGGGCACGGGACTGCGCCTTGACGCCGGGAAGCTGATTGACCAAGCCCTGAAGGATTTCCATGTTGCCTTCACCCTGGCCGGTTAGCAGTATATGGTTGGTTCTGTTCATAGCATTCATCCCTTGGTTATAAATTGACTGTCGTCAAGGTAGCGAAACGGATTCGATCGCTGATTAACGAGCCTTCTGGGTTATCGTTCACGGACATTGCGTACTGCCGGTGCCATCCGGCACAGCTCCTAGGCTTTCCCGCGGCAACGTTGTTGCGAAGGTGGGGGCGGTCAGCGTCATAGCCGGAAGTCCTGGGAGCAATGCCGGAATCAGCAGGGTGTGCGTAAATCCGACAATTCTCACGCGAACATAGCGGATATTGTTAAAAACGGCAGTCACCGCGCCGGTCTGATCCAGATAGTCGGTAACGACATCGGAGCTGTCCAGGCCGGGCAGTATAGGGCTGGCTCCTGCGGCGGCGGGGGCATTGAAAACCGTGACATTGGCGATTGAAGCGTGACCCACCGGACAAACAACGGCCAAGCGCGCGCCTCGCCGTGTCGCCTCGGTTAGGGTGTTCCAAACGAACAATACCCGAGCGAATTCGATCACAGCGAACAGCAGCACGAAAAACAGCGCGGCCACTAAGGCGAATTCGACGATGTACAGGCCTTTCTGTTGATGTTTCATATCGCCCTCATGGTGCTGGTGGCCGTCAAGATAAAAGGATTGGGCAGTGCGGAACCGAATAACCCGACAATTCCAGCCAAAGGGTTTCCCGGCAAAAAGCTAAAGGTATAGCTGCCTGTGACCGTTACATAAGTGCCGGTCGCATCAATCACCGGCGCAGGGATGCTAACGCTGACTACGCCGGGCAGCAGTTGTGTTCCTACCCCCGTTTGCCCGTATTTGACCAAGTTGATTGCCCCGGCGATGTCATTGCTGTTGAAAACTTGCGTGGAGTAATAACGGCTACTGTCACGCACCGCTTTGGACAAGGTGTTGTATTGATATAAGGCGCGGCCCATTTCACTGACTCCTAAAAAAATCAACAACAGGATCGGTACGACGATCACTAACTCCATCATTGCTATGCCCTGTTGACGGCGAATAGCGTTAGGCTGCGTTTTGCTGTTCATGAGTCTGCCGCTCCGAAATCTTTATAAAGGATAATGGTATGGGGTCCCAGCCCAATGAACGGATTGGCGCTTGGAACCGATCCCTGGCCTATGCAAGAAGTACCCAGAAATTCCCCGTATATTTCCTGACCGCCATTTTGCTTAGCCGGCCTTGTCAAAAACATACAGGCAAGGCCCAGTACATTGACCGAACCGCTCCCGTTGACGGTTCCCGTACAATCGACCACCGGCACCGTCACCACTCGGCGGGGCGGTTCATATTGGGCGGTGGGAAGCGGAATATCCCAGTTAGGTGTCGCTCTATCGGTCATATATTGACTGTAGGTATCCGGGTAGCCGGAGCCGCCCGCATCAATGACCACATCCGGTTTATAAGTGGACGTATCGACAGGGCCGCAGCCCGGCGGGGGGCAATTGAAGCGCGTATTTAAGCCCTGCGCGTTCGGACCCACATTACCGCCGGGTTTAGTTGGTACGGATTCGCCGGCCACCGCGCAGCCGGTATAGCCTCCGGCCATGTTGTTTCTGATGCAACTGCCGCCGCCGCCCGTTCCGCAACCCAGGTCGATATTCTGGTAATTGCCGGGACCGACCGCCCAGCCGTTGTTGCCCGAACCGGTTTTCATGATCACTTCCTGACCAACCGTGTAACCATAGTTAGTCGCCGGTCCCCCCGTGCCGCAGGGCGCAATAGGTAAAATTTCCGGACAGATCAGTTCAGGACTTGGTCCCGCCACCGCTCTTGCGCCGACGGAGACATTAGCGATCCCGACAGTCTGGAGCAGCCAGGAGGGTCTGGAGAAATTGGCGGCGTTCACGCCCACGCGAATGAAGCGGGGATTCGCCCCTCCCGGTACGAAGGGGTTTAATGACGCGGAAAACTCGACGCTGACATTGCCGATCCCGATGCTCCCAAGTTCAGCATTGCCTGATGCACCCGCATTAAGCGTAAATGCGGACTGTGCGGCCGTGGTCGCCAGTGCGGTGTTGGTTGTTTCATCCAGTGTTTTAGCGCCGCTAAGAGCGGATGCGTCCAGCGCACTTTGCAGCCTGGTTTTATTGAGATAGCCGTGGCCCATGTCCAGGGCAAGTCCGGCCACTGCCAGTAGAGCGCCCATTCCTACCGCAACCAGCGGCAGAATAGCGCCCCGTTGAGCCATAGCAACGCGGCGGGGCTTGTTCTCCAATAGCCGGTAGCCGGTGCGCCGTAAACCGTAGTGAATCAATAAGCCGTTTTTCGTGTTCATAATGACTACCTCAATGCTGCGACACTTAACGTGCTGAGCCGCTACGGCCGGAAAGGCCCGGATCACCAAGCGGACTGTGACGAACATCCTCCGGATTACCGATGTCCCTGCGGTATGCCTGATTCAATAAGGTGTCGGTCTTATTGCCCTCCATTCCGTCCGGTGCCTCGTCCGCTGGGTGTTGCGCCTTGTCCTCGCTATAGATTTGCTTGCTGACCATATTGCGTACCGAAGCGCCGTAGTCGGCCTGGGTGCGCGCCGGGTTGCTGCTCCACTCGGCGCATCCGCCCAGAAGCGTCAGGCTGATGGCCAAAAGTCCTTGTTCGATCCTGCTCAATTGATGGGGTTTTAGATATTTCATGGTGTTCGCTCCTGGTTAGGGTTGTTGACCGAAATGGCCGCGCAAGCCGCCGGTGTAAGTCTGTCCGTCGCTAACACGGGCCGGCATCTTGCGTGCTTCTGTACGCCCCATCAGGTAATACTCCGCATCGCTGGGGTCAATGTAGTGGTCAGTGGGTAACTGGATGTTTTCGGGCGAGATCGGTTTGACCAAGTGCGGGGTGACGAAAATAACCAATTCCGTCTCGTTCTTCAGGTATTTCTGGCTGGTGAACAGCTGTCCGAGTACGGGGATGTCGCCCAAGCCGGGAAACTTGGAGATGCTTTCGCGCATACTGTCGTTGATCAGGCCGGCGATGCCCAAGGTCTGGCCGTCGGACAGTTCCAGAGCGGAATTGGCGCTACGCTTGGTCAGCGACGGGATGACGAAGGTGCCGTTGCCTGCCGGCAGCACGACGGCATTGTCGGCGGATATTTCGCTGACATCGATATTCAGCTTCATGCTGATTCGCCCCGAATCAAGCACCACCGGGAGGAATTTGAGCATGACGCCGAAGGGCTTGAACTGCACTGTGACGGTACTGGCACCGCCGACGCCCATGTTTTGCGGCACCGGGACCGGGAATTCGCCGCCGGACAGGAAATCGGCATCCTGGCCGGAAATGACGGTGAGATTCGGTTCGGCGAGAATCTTCGCCAAGCCGTTTTCCTTGGCGGCGTTGATGACGGTTTTAACTGCGACATCATGGCCGATGAAGCGGAAAAACATGCCGTAGGGGTTGATAACGCTGGCTCCGACCGATGCCGCATTGGACAGTGCGCTGACCAGCGCATTGCCGCCGACCGCGCCGGAACTGAAGTCGCCGCTGCCGCCGACGGCCGAGAAATCGACTTTGAAATCGCGCGCCAAGCGCCGGTCGATTTCCGCTACGGTTACGGCAAGCATGACCTGTTGCGGGCCGCCTATCTGCATCAGGTTGATTACCTTGGTTGTCTGTTCCTGCGGCGCGGCTTGTCCTCCCACATTAATACTCATCGGAGCGGGCGTGCCGCCGCCAGGCTGATGATCATCCTGCGGCAGAAAAGTTTCAGCAATTTTATAGATGGCGTCCATTTTCTGCGGACCGGATACCTGACCGCTCAGGACGATGGAGCCTTGGGAAGAAAGCACCTTGGGCGACTCATCCGGGAATAGTTCGTACAGCTTGCTCTTGAGGCCGTCCAGGTCATGGGTGACTTCCAAATCGAGGTTGCGGCCGCAGGGATCATTGCCCTTTCCACACAGGAGAATCACGTTAGTGCTGCCCATCTTTTTGCCGAGAACATAGAGGTGGGTTGGGTCCAGGATCTTGACATCGGCCACCTCCGGGTTGCCCACCGTCACGCCGTTGATTGCGGAAGGCAGCGAAATGAAGGTGGCTTTACCCAGCGTGACCCTGGAAGCGGAGTCTCCTGCCGAAAGGCTGAAAGGCATGCCTACCAATAGCAAGGCGCTTAACAGTCCGGTGCGAGGTAGCATAGTTCGGCCTTTTGAGCCGACGATGGTTTTAATTGGATTGGTCATGGTGACTCCCTAAATCGTGTTTTTATTGTTGTTTAGTCCTGCGCAGCATTTAGGATTAAAGATGTTGTTCAGAGCATACGTAACCTTTGCATTCGATTTTGCTCTGGGTCATTCCCCTGATGACGGTGAAGGTCTTGCCCTGCGGTTTATGGGCTCTCGGCAGGGGAGGGGTTGCCACATAAGCAATCGTCTCGGCTTGATCTAATACGGCTTTGTCGGTCGGATTGCGCAAGGCGAGCTGAATGGAACCTTGCTCTTGCCCTTTGAACACCGCTTCCGCCTGTTGCGGGGTCATCTCTAAAGTGACCGAGCGAACCACAATGGGCTTGTTCTTGTCGCCGGCCGCCGACTCCTGATCCACTGCCAAGACTTTGACGTCCTGAACTATGGTTTCCGTACGCACCTCCTGGCTCGCTCCAGGCAGCTTTTGGGCGGCCAGCACATCGACGTGGTTGTCCGGCAGCAGAAATCCGCCCACGCCGCTGACGTCGTTTACGCGCACGGTGAAGGCGCGTTTATTTTCGGGAAAGCCCAGGGAAAATATATTTCCGCCTTTGGCGTCGACTACGCGACGGCTATTCAGCGGTTCGTCTGTGAACACGTTATTGATCGCGACTTTGCCGACAACCTGGGACTTTTCCGTAAACATGTCTTTGGTTACGGTGTCTTTCGGCCAATCTTTTTCAGTCACATCGGTTTCCCCGACTTGCTTCCACTGGGGAATGTCCAGGGAGGCAACGATCACCTTACTGTATTGCACCTGTTGTGTGTCGTCGCTTCCCAGGGATTCGACCCAACGTTGTGCGATTAAAACCGCGACGACAGCTAAAGCCAGCGCCATAAAAAAAGAGCGTGAGTGTTCTACTGTTCAACATATTCTGTTCTCCTTATTTATAACAAGTGGGTTTGAGGCGGGGTGTAAAGTATCGGGTATACCGTGTGCGAGCGGTTCAGGGTCTGAAACCGGCCGCACAAAATAACTGTTCCATGCGCATGCCAAGCGTTCGTCGGTGACTTGGTTAGCGAGGCCTTGATAACGGCATTGATCCATGACCAAGCCTAACAAGTCCCTGGGTTGGCAAGGCAGCAGCGGCCGTTTTTCCCGGCGGTAAAGCTCCAGTACGTAGCGGAAGGCTGTTGCGTCGAATGCGATGGCGTGTTTCTTACACACCTGCCGCCAAATGCTTTCGTATTCCTCCGCAGTGAGAACCTCGAAGCGGACTTTGTAGCCGAGCCTGCGTAGGAAGGCCTCGTCGGCGAGTGCCAGCGGATTCAGGTTGGTCGAGAAAATCAGCACCACATCGAAGGACACCGGAAATCGGGTGCCGCAGCCTACGGTCAGATAGTCCTGCTTCTGTTCCAGCGGCACAATCCAGCGATTGAGCAGATCCGTACATTCAACCCGTTGCCGACCGAGATCGTCGATCATGTAGATGCCGTTGTTCGCTTTCAGTTGCAGCGGCGCGAAATATTGTTTGGTCGTGGCATCGTGCGCCAGTTCCAGCATCTCCAGCGTTAATTCGCCGCCGGTGATCACCGACGGACGCCGGCAGCGGACAAAGCGCGGATCGTGACCTTCATCCAACATGACTTGAGCCGATTTGTCCGCGCTAGCCAAGGGATGATGAACGGAGGGGTCGAAAAACTGCACCACATAATCGCCGACCGCCAATGCATAGGGAATCAGTATCGAATCGTCAAGCAGGCCGAGCAGCTGCATTCCGGTGTAGGTTTTGCCGGTGCCCGGCGGACCATAAACGAAGATAGGGCGGCCCGAGTGCATCGCCGGGCCTAGTTGGTCTAGCACCGATTCCCTGATCACAACGTCTTTAAAAACCCTGGCCATGTCTTCGCGGGTGACCACGTTGTTATGAATGGATTGCGCTTGCACGACGCGTTCATAGAGCGCTAGCGGTACCGGCGCATAGCCTACGTAACCGCTTTTCATCTGGGCGTCCAAGGCCAGGTTGCGGCCCCGTTCGGTCAAGGCGTAACGCAGCAGCATGGAATTTTCGTTGGGGCTGAGTACCTCAATATAGCCTGATGTACGCATGAAATTGAGCAGGCTTTCCAGAACCGGCCAAGCCAGCGCGGTTCGTTCGACCAATTGCTGTTGGTTGAGGATGCCGCCCCAGTAGCAATGCTTGGCCAGCAGGTCGCAAAGAAAATCCTGAGCCAGTCCGGTTTCGGCAAGGTTGCGAGGTCGCGGCGCGATTTGCCGAATCGCTTCTTCCTCAAACGCCAAGGTATCGTTACGCATGGACAAAACCTCCTAAAGTTGCAATGAAAGGATCCAATCGCCCGACCCAGGCTAGCGTCGCCAAGGTGCCAAGGGCGATGGCCAGTGCATAGGGGAAAAGCAGTGATGATGATTCCTCCGGTGCGGGCGGGACATAAGCGACCTTGCCGGTGCAGAACAGACACTTGGCCATTAAGCCGTAGCGGCGTCCGTAGTCGGTCAAGCCGCCTTGTGCGGCCAGTAAGCCTAACGCGGCAATGGAACCTGTGCCGGTAGTTAATGCCACAGCGAGCAAGCTATCCGGCCAGCCGAGAAAGGTTCCCACCGCCGCCATCAGCTTGACGTCCCCGGCGCCCATCCAGTGCATGGCGTAAAAGGGTAAAAACAACAGCAGACCGGTAAAAAAACCGGCTAAGCCGTTTAAGAATCCGCTTCCCCCCAGTAGCCAACATTGCATTGTGATGCCCAACAGGGCTGCACTTGCGGTTAGGCTATTAGGGAGACGGTGATGTTTCATATCGATAACGGCGGCTGTTATCAAAACGGCTATAAGAACTCCCGTCGGTATGCTATTCAAAGTCATGTGCATATCCTTACTTTAAGATTTAAGGGAAAATTGAGTGTTTTTTAAGCTTAAATTGATGATTTACACTCTAGCAAGGAAAGTGCGTTAGTAAAATACGTGCGAATACTTACAAAATCAGGCATTTAACCGGATTGTCCTTTAGTCTCCCGGCACCGGTCCGTTGCTTGGTTTTACCTGCTATTAACCTTAAAATAACTTCCTGAAACCTGGGTTTATCGTTCCCGGCTCCGCGCTCATTGTTATACCCAACTCTGCCCAAAAGTCGTCATCCCTGAAATAGTAATCCAGCGCCATGCCTGTCCTGAACGCAGCCGAAGGGAACGGGTAACTTTCGAATCAAGCGGGATGGGGCATGTTGCTGTCCCACCTGTTCAGTATGTTGCCGGTCAGACCTTTCAGGTTTTAAAAACCTGGAAGGTCTGCATATCGGCATGTTTGCTCTTGTTCCCACGCACTGCGTGGGAATGCAGTCAAGGCGCGCTGCGCCGCGAGTCGCGACCAACGTCAGCGTATACGGGACGACGGAGCGTGGGAATCCTAAGCGAACGTTATTTTTGGCAAAATTCTTAGTCCAGGAAAAGCACGAATCATATCCGTATGTTGCATTACACAGCCATTTACCCGCTGGGCGACGAGCTGCAATGTGAATTTTTTCGCGGAGCATATTAAGTTAAGAAGACGATTCATAATTAACCTCCTCTTGGATGTATAAGGGTGGCGCGTTGCGTGCGGCTGTTAGGGTTTTTGAATACCCATACGCGGTATTGTCAGGCAAATCTTATGCGCCGGTAAATGCAGTTAATTATGTAACGCTAAAACTCAGGGGCAATAGCTTCCGGGCGCAATCATGATTACGATAAAACTGAAAGCAAAATCAAAAACAACTGTTTTCAGGAGAGAGTTGCCGAGGTCCGGGTTTGCGGATGAAACGCATGTTTCATGCAGCGCTCGATTGTGTTCAGCACCAACGACAGGCGTCATTCTCCCTGAAAAAAAATCACCAAAGGCCGCAACGCTCATCAGAGCGACCTGCTGGGTGGCGGATTAAATCAGTTCGAGCTTTGCAAAAATCCATTTTTTTCTGCTTGCGCAGAACAGTCGCAACTTAGTTAACCCGCCACGTCGCATTTTTAGGCTGGGATGGGCAAAACGCAGCCCATCCCATTCTCTGTCCGTATTTCCCTATTGACTAGATTAGGCCTGTAATCAAGCCGATTTGGGCTGTAACAGCTCCTCCAAGAGCTGTAAAAGCGGCTGCCGCCCCTAAGGTTATCAGCGTTCCTGCTACTGCGTACTCAACCATGGTCAGGCCTGCTTCATCTTGCCAAAAGGCTTTCAACATTGTGTTTAAAGTTTTCATGATGATTCTCCAAAAGTGATAATCAGGTCGAAAATTGTTTACCCCGTTGGCACACGACCTGTCTGTGTACGGGGGTTAGCTCCTTGGTTATATAAAAGCTCCTTTCACTTGACTCCAATCAGAGCAAAATCTGAGTGGAATTTTTTTCAGTCTCAGGTGCTTAAACGTATCTCGCGTTTTAGAGAACCGCTAACTACGGCAAAGCCTCTGTGGACAAATGCATGTTGTTACTCGAATACGGCTGCATGGGTAATGCTAATTTTGCGTACAGTTGTCGATGAACAGATAACGCGGCACAGACTTTGAAAAATATCTTAACTTCTCTTGTCTACCGCCAACCCCTTCGTCGCCAAACCGAAACCCCCTACATCAATACAATCTCAATTTGAAATCAATTTTACATAAAAAAATTGTTTGTTCTATTCGTGAGAATACTCATCGTAAGTTTACTTAGAGTTACCCGATTATCCACACTCTATCCTTACGTCGCCGGCCCTTCGTCGCCAAACTGAAAAACCCCTACATCAATACAATCTCAATTTGAAATCAATTTTACATAAAAAAATCGTTTGTTCTATTGGTGAGAATGCTTATAGTGAGAATACTTAGAATTACCCGATTATCCGCACATTAAGCGCAGGGGATACAACAAGGGCTTTAAATCACACGACTCTTAAAAAACATGAAGTCTGTAACCCTGCCGATTTTGAAAAAGCCATTTTACGCCTCCTCGGACTGTCGATTCCTCGCCAATCCCAGCTACATAAACCTTTTATGCAAAGGTGAAAGGTCAATCCGAATCGTTTTTTAGCTAAATACCCGTAAAATTACGTATCAGGCTGAGTTTTAGTTATTTGCTTGTTATAATGGCGTCAATTTTGTAACAGCATTAATTCTGATCGAGAGATTTCATGATTCAAGGTAGTATCGTCGCTTTAGTAACACCGATGGATGAACGCGGTGCGGTGGACAAGGAAAGCTTAAGAAGGCTGGTGGAGTTTCATATCACAGAAGGGACCGATGCCCTGGTTGCCGTCGGCACCACAGGCGAGTCGGCGACGCTGGATGAGCACGAGCACTGCGATGTGATCAAGTCGATTGTTGATTATGTCGGCGGAAGGATACCGGTTATTGCCGGAACCGGCGCCAACTCGACGACCGAAGCGATCAACCTGACCCGCCTGGCCAAAGAAGCCGGCGCCGATGCCTGTCTGATTGTTACCCCCTATTACAACAAGCCGACTCAGGAAGGCTTGTACCTGCATCACAAAGCCATTAGCGATGCCGTCGACATTCCCCAGATTTTATACAATGTGCCGGGACGTACCGCTTGCGATATGCTGCCGGAAACCGTTGGGCGTCTGTCTCATGTCAAGAATATCGTCGGCGTTAAAGAGGCGACCGGGGATTTGTCCAGAGTTAAAAAAATCCGCGATCTGACCAGTGACGATTTTGCGATTTATACCGGCGACGATGCGACCAGTCGCGAGTTTTGTTTGTTGGGCGGCAACGGCAGTATTACCGTAACGGGCAATGTCGCGCCAAAGCTGGTGCATGAAATGATTATGCTGGCGATAGCGGGCGATGAAGAAAACGCTTTAGCCATCGACAAAAAACTAGCCGCGTTGCACAAAAACCTGTTTATTCAGTCTAACCCGATTCCCGTTAAATGGGCGGTTGCCGAAATGGGCTTGATGGGGAAGGGCATCCGTTTACCGTTGACGTGGTTGACCGAAGATTGCTTTGATGCGGTTCGTGACGCAATGCGTCAGGCCGAAGTTATTTAACACAGATTATGAAAACTAAAATCAGGTCGCTTATTATCGTTGCTGTTTTGGTCAATGTATCGGCCTGCAGCACCATAAAGAATTTATTTCCGGATAAAGAAAAGGATTATCAGTTTACGACTGAAATTCCACCACTGATCATGCCGCCCGATCTTGCAGGCGATTCAATCGCAAACGTTCCTGCCGCCGCTCCGGCTGCGGAAGCAACTGATGTCGACGCCGTCCCGCGAACTGAAACAGCTCCGACTGTCGACCGGAAATTAACTCAGGTTGAACTGGTTGATGCGGGTGAGGGAACCAAGCGCTTGCGCATCGGTGCGCCCTCAGCAATAGCATGGCGTATGGTGGGTAAAGCATTAAGCAGAAAGTCTATTGAAGTGACCAATCGCAATCAGGACGACGGGCGGTTTGATGTCCAATATGACCCGAATAAAAAGGAAGTGGAAGATGGTTCTATTTGGGACGAAGTCAACTTTTTTTCAAAGGATTTGAAGTCACTGAACAAGAGTATGTTCTTAAATTAGTGGAAAACAACCGGCAGACCGATGTTGTTATCTTGGACAAAGAACAGAAACCGGTGGCTGACGAGACGAGTTTAAGTTTGCTGACGCTTTTGCACGACACTATCAAAGCTGATTTGGCTAAGTGATTTATGAGGCGAAAGGCGAAAGGCGAAAGGTTAAAAAGCCCTTTTGCCTTTTGCCTTTCGTCTTTCGCCTTTAATTTGAATCTTTTTTACCCATGTTAAAAATCTCTGGAACTTCCGCGCTTTCTGTCTTCCGTATTAATAAATTGCTGGCCGAACTTCAGGCTATAGAACCCGCAATCAAGGCCGTCTCAGCGCGGTTTATGCACTTTGTGGATATTGAAAATGACTTGGACGACCGTCAAGCCGGGATTTTAAAGCAGCTGTTGGCATACGGTTCCACGCAAGCAGGCGTTGATGTTCCAGGCCCACATTTGCTGGTCGTGCCGCGCCCAGGCACGATTTCACCCTGGTCCAGCAAGGCGACCGAAATTGCCCAACGTTGCGGATTATCCGAGGTTAAACGCATCGAGCGGGGTATTGAGTACACGTTGGATGTCGATGGGCCGTTATCGGCATCTGTGAAAGCGTTGTTGCATGACCGTATGACCCAAACCGTTTTGGACGGCGACATCGAACCTGAACTGTTCGTTCAGCATCAGCCCAAGCCGTTACTGCATGTTGCTATAATAGACGACTGCATGGATGCAGGAGGTAGAGCAATGCAGGGAGCAATTGCCGAACAGGGACGCGACGCGCTGGTTAGCGCCAATACGGAACTGGGTTTGGCCTTGTCCGATGATGAAATCGATTATCTGACCGACAGCTTTCAAACGTTGGGCAGGAATCCGACCGATGTCGAATTGATGATGTTTGCCCAAGCCAATTCCGAGCATTGCCGGCACAAGATTTTTAATGCCGACTGGACGATTGACGGCGTAGAGCAAGCGCAATCCTTGTTCAAAATGATCCGCAATACCGCGGAAAAAAGCCCGGAAGGCATTTTGTCAGCTTACAGCGATAACGCCTCGGTAGCGGTAGGTTCAACTACGCAGGTTTTTTTACGCAATCCCCAGACCGGCGAATATGCCTATGTCGAAGAAGACGCGCATTTGCTGATGAAGGTGGAAACCCATAATCATCCTACCGCCATTTCGCCTTATCCGGGCGCGGCAACCGGTTCCGGCGGTGAGATTCGCGACGAAGGCGCGACCGGTCGCGGTTCTTCGCCCAAAGCCGGTTTAACCGGCTTTTCCGTATCGCACCTGAAAATCCCCGGTTTTCCGCAGCCTTGGGAAGCGGATAACGGCAAGCCGGAACGTATCGCCTCGGCGTTAACCATCATGCTGGAAGGTCCGCTCGGCGGCGCAGCCTTTAATAATGAATTCGGCAGGCCCAATCTGGCCGGATATTTCCGCAGCTTTGAGCAATCCGTACCGGGCAAGGACAATGAATTTCGGGGCTATCACAAACCGATCATGATCGCAGGCGGCATGGGTAACATACGGCCGATGCTGGTCGATAAACACCCGATCCCCGCCGGTTCGTTGATCATCATTTTAGGCGGCCCGGCTATGTTAATCGGGCTGGGCGGCAGTGCCGCTTCATCGCAGGCTTCCGGCGAAGGTTCGGAAGACCTCGATTTTGCCTCGGTGCAACGGGAAAATCCCGAAATGGAGCGCCGTTGTCAGGAAGTCATTAATCACTGCAATGCCATGGGCAACGATACGCCGATAGTCTCCATTCATGATATTGGCGCGGGCGGTTTGTCCAACGCGGTACCGGAAATCATCCATGATTGCGATCGCGGCGGCCGCTTTGAATTGCGCAATGTGCATAATGCCGATAAAGGCATGTCGCCGATGCAGATCTGGTGCAACGAAGCGCAGGAACGTTATGTGGTTGCGATCAAACCCGAATCGTTGGCCTTATTTACCGCTTTTTGCGAGCGCGAACATTGCCTGTTCGCGGTGATCGGCGAGGCGACCGAAGAAGAGCATTTAACGCTCGGCGACAAGTTGTTGGGCGACAAGCCGGTCGATATTCCAATGTCGGTATTATTCGGCAAATCGCCCAAGCTGCACCGTAATGTCGAGCATGTTAAACCCAACACCAAGTCACTGGATTTCAGCGGCATCACGCTGGACGAGGCGGTCAAGCGCGTCTTGTCATTCCCGGCCGTCGCCGATAAGAGCTTCTTGATCCATATCGGCGACCGCTCGGTCACCGGGTTGGTTGCGCGGGATCAAATGGTCGGTCCCTGGCAGGTGCCGGTGGCCGATGTCGCCGTCACTGCAACGGGATTTTATGCCGTGACCGGTGAGGCGATGGCGATGGGCGAGCGTTCGCCGATCGCGGTGATCGATGCTCCGGCATCAGGGCGTATGGCGATAGGCGAGGCCATCACCAATATCGCCGCCGCCAGCATAGATTCGCTGAAGAAAATAAAATTGTCCGCCAACTGGATGGCCGCGGCCGGTTACCAGGGCGAAGATGCGGCATTGTTCGATACCGTCAAGGCGGTAGGCATGGAACTGTGTCCGGCGCTGGGTATCGCGATACCGGTAGGCAAGGATTCCTTGTCGATGAAAACCGTGTGGAAAGATGATTCCGCCGAAAAAACCATGACTGCGCCGTTGTCGCTGGTGATCACCGCGTTTGCGCCGGTTGCCGATATTGGTCTTACCCTGACCCCGCAACTGCGCCGCGTACCGGATGAGGACAGCGCCTTGATCCTGATTGATCTGGGCGCGGGTAAAAACCGTTTGGGCGGTTCGGTATTGGCGCAGGTTTATAACCAGCTCGGCGATGACTGTCCCGATCTGGATGAAGCGGGCCTGCTGAAAGCCTTCTTCGATGCGATACAAACGCTTAATAGCCAAGACAAACTGCTTAGCTACCATGACCGTTCCGATGGCGGCTTGCTGGCTACGGTGGCGGAAATGATGTTCGCGAGCCGATTGGGCGTGACCCTGACGCTAGATAGTCTGGGCGATGATGTGCTGGCGGCATTGTTTAATGAAGAGTTGGGCGCGGTATTGCAAGTGCGCCAGAGCGACTGTAAGGACGTCGTGGAGCTGTTAAAACAATCGGGCCTGATCGATTGCATTTATGTCATAGGCAAGGTCATGGAAGAACAGCAACTGACCGTCCGCCATTTGGGCGAGGTTGTTTATTCCGCCGGCCGGGCCGAATTGCAGGGCAGCTGGTCCGAGCTCAGCTACCAGATGCAGGCCTTGCGCGACAACCCGGAATGCGCGCAGCAGCAGTTTGAACGCATCGCCGATGATCAAGATCCCGGTTTGAATGTTGCGTTGACCTTTGATGTTAACGACGACGTGACAGCGCTGTTTAAAAACGCAATAAGACCCAAAGTTGCGATACTGCGGGAGCAGGGCGTTAACGGCCATGTGGAAATGGCGGCGGCATTCGACCGCGCCGGATTTACCAGCATCGACGTACACATGAGCGATATTGTTCACGGCCGGGTGAGCTTGGCTGATTTCACCGGCCTGGTTGCCTGCGGCGGTTTCTCCTACGGCGACGTACTGGGCGCGGGCGGCGGCTGGGCAAAATCGATTTTGTTCAACTCGCGTTGCCGAGATGAATTCGCCGTATTTTTCCAGCGACCCGACACTTTCGGCTTGGGCGTTTGTAACGGTTGCCAGATGATGTCGGGATTAAAAGACATCATTCCCGGCGCGGAACATTGGCCGCGTTTCATGCGCAACACCTCGGAACAGTTTGAAGCGCGGGTGGCCTTGGTTGAAGTGCAAAAATCGCCGTCCATCCTGTTTGCCGGTATGGAAGGTTCCAGAATGCCGGTCGCCATTGCGCATGGCGAAGGGCGCGCGGAATTTGCAGTGGATCCGGCGGTTGCGTTGGAGGCGGGCGCTGTTGCCTTGTGCTATGTCGATAACTATGGCGAATTAACCACGGAATTTCCCGCCAACCCTAATGGTTCGCCGTTCGGCATTACCGGACTGACCACCACGGACGGGCGGTTTACGATTATGATGCCGCATCCGGAGCGCTGCTTCAGAACGGTGCAAAACTCATGGCACCCGGATGACTGGAATGAATATGGCGCGTGGATGCGTCTGTTCAAAAACGCCAGAGTTTGGGTAGGTTAAAAGCGTTTTATTAACCGATGTTACGCACCGTCCATGAAAACATGGAAGGTAAAAATGGAAACCTAAAGCGTTTTCCGTCACAACGGGAGCGCATCAGGTGCAGTAGCCTGTGAAGGCATTATCGGAATCAGGCTAAAGAATTATTTAACACAGAGACAAGAACGACGGCATGGAGCAGTTGCCGGGAACACCAGGTGAATAATTATGTTAATTCAATAGAGTGAAAGCTTCGTGAAAGTAGCGGACGAACGGATTGTGCTATAAAGCTCTTTCGTGCCGCCGTCTAAAGGTGCCTACTTGGGGTTTTCCTGGACAGCGTGTAACGATTGAAGTGTGATAAGGGTATTCAAATCCTGGCAATATAAAGTTTAGAGGTTGTAGATTATGGATAAGATCAACGTGACGAAAAATAAAAACCGAAGAGTTTTTTTTCGAATTTATGATGAAGTTAATCTGTTTTACCAAAAAATAGATGAAAAACTGCTGACCGAACCGCAACCTGTTTTCGATAATATTTCAAGCACCCTTTCATCGCCTACAGGTCTTGAAAAGGTGCCTCAGGATTCGGCATTGTTATTGCCGAGGCTGGAAAAAAACTTGCCGGGTATCATGGCGCCGGACTTTCACTCTAATGAAAGCGAAACCCGCAACGTTAACATCAGTGCAAGCGGCATGGCTTTTAATTGTGAAGATGCGCTTGAAGAAGGCGACTATCTGGTCATCAAAATACTGCTCGCATCCGGCATGGCTGCCATCGTGACTTACGGCAAGGTTGTTTATTGCAAAAGCATCGGCAGTCAGTATCCTTATTTTGTCGGCACGCATTTCATCGATATGAAAGATGAAGACCGCGAATTATTGTCCGCACATGTCGCTAAAAAACGATCGCAACAACTCAGGGTTAGAGGATTGATCCTGGCCGCTGTCATAGCCGTTATCGCTGCCCCTGATACAGTATTCGGCTTATTGTTCGAACTGGTTCATTTTCTGTTCGAGCATCTCCTCGAGATCATCCATCTTACCTTTGAGTTTATCGAGTCCAATCTTGATCACCTCATCGAACATCTTTTTCATACCGATCTTCATCAAACCCAGGTTATTGTTTTTTATGTCATAGCGTCTTCTGCCGTCTATGGACTTTACCGGTTGTTGCGGGTGCTGCCGTCTTTTTACCGGCGTTGTAAAGACAATCTGTTGTCAGCCTGTGCGCATCAGAAAGCAAGTTGGCTTTATTATTGGCGGGAGCAGTCTTTGGTCAATAAACTCAAACTGGTTGTAATCGGCGTGGCGCTCATCACCGGCTACATTTTTTTTGGCATGTAGGAGTGCGACTAAATCCCCTTCGTCGTCGGCAACCGCCTCTGCATTTGTGCCATGCATTGTTTTATCCCCTCCATCCTTGTAGTCGTAAACGGATTTACGAAGTTGATCAAAAATGAGCGTTAAAGTTTGAAAAGTTGGCGCGTTGATCTACAATCACGGCAGACCGATCAGAGATAAATATAAGGTAAACATCATGTACAAGAAGGAGGTCGCACGTATTCTCATTGTAGATGATGAGTCGGTAAACCTGAAATTGTTGGATAAAATGTTGTCGGCTCAAGGCTATAGTAATCTGGTGTTGGTACAGGATTCCAGGCAGGTATTGGAGATTTACCGACAGGCCCGTACCGACCTGATTTTGTTGGACATTAATATGCCTCATCTGGATGGTTTTGAGGTGATGGAACAACTCAAGGCGCTTGACGACCCGCTATTTCCTCCCGTAGTGATACTCACCGCCCAGCATGGTCAGGATTTTTTGCTGCGAGCCCTTAACTCAGGTGCGCGCGATTTCATCACCAAACCTTTTTATTGCAATGAGCTGCTGGCGCGAGTGCGCAATATGCTTGATGCACAATTGATGCATCGCATGCTTTACGATCAAAAAGCCGTGTTGAATGAAATGGTGCAGACGCGTACCGACGAGCTGCGTCGCACCCGGTTACAGGTAGTACAACAACTGGGCCGCGCCGCCGAATATCGCGATAACGAAACCGGCAACCATATTCTGCGGATGAGCCACATCTCGGCCTTGTTGGCAAAATCCATCGGTTGGAATGAGGCCGATTGTGAATTAATGTTACATGCCAGTCCCATGCACGACATCGGGAAAATCGGCATTCCCGACCATATCCTGCTCAAGCCCGGCAAATTCGAACCCGAAGAATGGGAAATCATGAAGACCCATGCCGTCATCGGCGCCAATATTCTCGAAGGCGATGATTCCGAGCTGATGAAGTGCGCCGGCGAAATTGCGCTTACGCACCATGAAAAATGGGACGGCAGCGGCTATCCTTACGGCTTGTCCGGTGCGGCCATCCCGCTGGTCGGGCGAATTGCGGCGCTGGCTGATGTATTCGATGCGTTGACTTCGGTACGGCCCTACAAAGAGGCGTGGACGGTTGAAGCGGCCGTTGACCTGATCAAGGAAAATCGGGGGACGCATTTTGATCCTGAGCTGGTGGCTGTGTTTTTGGAGCAATTACCCGGAATCCTCAAGATTCGCGATCAGTTTTCCGAGCCGGAAAATAATGCATGACTGCGAACCAACCTGTTGACCTGTTGAGCAGTGTTCACGATGCTGATTCATTCACGTAATGAGTTAGACTTTCTAATAAATGCGAGTTTAAAAATAAAAGAGATTTTTTGATGAATGCTGACTTTGCTCTATTACTTGCCGGGATGCGCGACGAATTCGTGGTGGAACTGCCTGAACGGTGCGACCTTCTTGAAGATGGTGTATTGGCTCTGGAACGGGGTACGGCGAACGCTTTTGATGAGCTATATCGTAACGTTCATAATCTTAAGGGCTCAGGCGGCACTTTCGGTCTGCCGCTTATCGCCCGTATTTGTCATCAGTTTGAGAGTTTCGTCAGTGAGGCTCGCGGGCGATTTGATTCTTTGGCGGTCAGCTATGCCCTGAGTTATGTGGACTTGTTGCGTCGCGTTGCCGAGATACCGCAACGGGACGGCGTTTTTGCAACGGCTATCGAGCAGGATTTGGAACAACTGCGCATCTCCAGCATGCCGGGATGTGCGGCGGTGTTATTGGTGGAGCCATCGGTTGCTACACGAAAATTCTGTCAGGGAGTGCTGGAGCCGCTGGCGGTGCGTTTGGTGAGTCAGGACCGAGGGTTGTCCGCACTGGAATTACTGCTTCATCAACCTTTCGATCTGCTGGTCGCCGCACGCGAACTACCCGATCTCAACGCTCTCGCACTGGTGGCTGCGCTTCGGGAATCGGATAGCCGTAACAAGAATATTCCGGTCATACTGATCAGCAGCAACTCAATTCCGGCGCCGGGTTACCTGAATATTCGCACCACCATTAAGCGCGACGCGGAATTTGTGTCCACGCTTGCCCGATGTGCCGGTGATGTGTTGGCTAGCTGCAGCAATTAGGATTTGGCGCGCGGCGATCGACCAGCCGTAACAAAAACTGATCATGGAAAATGCTATTCAGGCTACTCTTTTCCAAATGCGGGAGGCGTTTATTGCGCGTCTGCCGGATCGTTTAGCTATTCTCAGGACTCTGCTGGAAGATATTGAGCGCGGCCGACATGAGTCGCTTGATGGCTTGCATCGGGCGGTGCATAGCCTGGTGGGTTCGGCGGGTATTCACCAACTGATGCCGGTTTCCGAGGCGGCGCGCAATTTGGAACGGGTCGTGGCGGCTATACCCGCTGACGAAGTGCTGGATGAACATGGGCTACATGCCATGCGCAAGGCGCTGGCGGATCTGGAAGCTCAGGCAGTCAATCCGGGCCACGGTTTCGTTCCTCAAATACCGAGAAGGCGGACGGAAATTCCACGCATCGCGGTCGTGGACGATGACGAGGAACAGGCCGGTCGGCTGCGTTCCATGCTGGAGCGGGCGGGTTACCGGGTTGACGTGTTCCACGAACTTGCGGCTTTTGTCGCCGCCGACCTGACAACCGAACCGCCGTCTGCGGTGATCATGGGTAGCGTGTTTCTCGAAGGCGATAATGCCGGTGCGCGAGTTATAGCGAAACTGAAAAAGCAGAGCCTTAACGGTTTTCCGGTTATCGGCATCTCAGTGCGGCGGGATATGGCGGCGAAGCTTGCGGCCTATCGGGCTGGCGCTAGCTGTTATCTGACCAAGCCGGTGGATAGCGACGCTTTGTTGCGCGTAGTTGCCGACTCTGCCGCGCTGATGCCGATGGAGCCTTTTCGCGTGTTGTTGGTTGATGACGACGCCGACCAGCGGGCGGCTTACGGCTTAATTTTGCGGCAAGCCGGCATGACGGTGCTGGACGTGGGCGATCCCCTGGAAGTTCCTGAAATGCTGGAGGACTTCGCGGCCGAGGTGCTGGTGCTGGATATGGTTATGCCGGAATGTTCCGGGCCGGAGCTGGCAGTCATCCTGCGTGATGATGAGCGATACGCTCAGGTGCCGATTGTTTATCTGTCGATGGAAACACGTGCATCCAGACAATTTTCAGCGCTGAATTGCAGCGGCGACCATTTTTTTGCCAAACCGGTTGAACCGCACCCCCTGGTTGCGGCGGCGGCTTTGCACGCACGGCGTTTTCGGCAAACGCGGGAACAGACGGAGTCATTGCGCGCGACGCTGTATGAACGGGAACGACAGCAACAGGCGCTTGATGCCCATGCTATCGTCAGTGCAACGGATGCTGCCGGTACGCTTATTTATGTTAATGACCGGTTTTGCGAGATCAGCGGTTACAGCCGGAATGAGTTGGTGGGTCAAAATCATCGTATCGTCAAGTCGAGCGAACACTTGCCCGAATTTTATCTCGACATGTGGCATACCATTGTATGCGGCAATATATGGCGAGGCGAAGTATGCAACCGACGTAAAGACGGCCGCTTATATTGGGTGGAAACCAGTATCGTGCCTTTTTTGGATAATACCGGGCGACCCTATCAATATGTTTCCATTCGTACCGACATCTCCCGCATCAAAAAAGCCGAGCTGCGCCTGCGCTTGCTGGAGCGGGCCGTGGAGGCCAGCGCCAGCAGTATCAGTATGGTGGATGTCAACAGGCCCGGCATGCCGTTGATTTACGTCAATCCCGCCTTTGAACGCATCACCGGCTATAGCCGCGATGAAGCGATCGGTCGTAACGCTCGTTTTTTACAGGGCAAAGAAACCGATCAGCCCGGGGTCGATGAAATTCGTGCCGTGTTACAGGAAGGGCGCGCCGGAGGCGCTTTGTTGCACAACTACCGCAAGGATGGCGCTGCGTACTGGAATGACTTGCGCATCGCGCCGGTGCATGACGAGCAGGGCCGCCTGAGCCATTTCATCGGTATTGCCGATGATGTCACCGAGCGTCGCGATGCCGGTGATGCGCTGCTCAAAAGTGAAGAGCGCCTGCGACGCAGCCAGCATTACGCTAATATCGGCACCTGGGACTGGAATATTCAGACTGGAAAAGTCATCTGTTCTGAACGTATCGGGTCATTGTTCGGTTATCCCGAGGATAAGCGGGAAATTTCCTTCAAGTATTTCCTTAATGGAATACACCCGGACGATCGGCAGAAAGTGATTGATGCGGTTGATGCCTGTATGCAACAGGGCGCTGAATACAACATTGAGCATCGCTGCGTATGGCCGGACGGCACGGTGCGCTGGTTGCTGGAACGTGGCGATGTGGTACGCGATGGAGACGGAACGCCGCTGAATATGCTGGGCGTGGTGCAAGACATCACCCACCGTAAGTTTGCCGAGCTCAAGATTTTAGAGAAACAGGCTCGATTGGTTATTTTTAATCATATCATCGAAAACGTGGCGGACGCTGTCATCACTATCGATTCTGTCGGTACCATCAGCTCTTTTAATCCCGCCGCGGAAAAACTCTTTGGTTATAGCGCCGCTGAGATAATTAACCGCAATGTTAATCTGTTAATGCCGGAACCCTATCGCAGCAAACATGGTCGATACATTGATCTGCACAATGCCGGGCAACCGTCGGGTATCATTGGTAAACAACTTGAACTGCCGGGGCAACACAAGGACGGTACGGTTTTTTCGCTGGAGCTGGCCGTTACATTAATGGAAATCGACGACAGCAAGCATTTCGTCGGTATCTTGCGCGACATTAGCGAGCGCAAACAGTATGAGCAGGAAATAATCGCCGCCAGGGATGAAGCGGAGAGCGCCAACAATGCCAAGTCCGAGTTTTTGTCCAATATGTCGCACGAATTGCGCACACCGATGAATGCTATTCTGGGCTTTGGGCAGCTGCTGGAAATAGAAGCCGGACTTAATGAGGATCAAGCGGACTATGTTGATGAGATACTTAAGGCCGGTCACCATTTGCTTGAGCTTATTAACGAAGTACTGGACCTGGCCAGGATTGAGTCAGGCAACATCAATCTGTCACTGGAACCGTTGTCTTGCGCTGAACTCATCGGGGAATGCCTGACGCTGATTAAACCGATTGCCCAAGTGCGAGGCATTACCATAAATGATGCGGCAATCGGCGATTATGTGATCCGCGCCGACCGCACCCGATTAAAGCAAGTGCTGATAAACCTGCTTTCCAATGCCATTAAATACAACCGTCCGCAGGGAGAAGTGTTGGTTCGGGTGGCTGTACAGGACGGTTTCGTGCGCCTGGAAGTGTCCGATACCGGCTACGGTATCCCGGCAACGCGGCGGCAGGAACTTTTTCAGCCGTTTTCACGTTTGGGCGTGGAAGACACGGATATTGAGGGTACCGGCATCGGCCTGACCATCAGCCGTCGGCTCATGAAAATGATGGGCGGCACTATCGGCATGGACAGCGAGGAGGGGCGGGGCTGTACTTTCTGGATTGAGCTGCCGCAAGTCGCTGCGGAGCCGGATATTCGTAGCAATAGCGTAGAACAGGCAACGACATTCGAGGCGGCATCCGGCGGTGAATGCCTTTATACGGTGCTTTATATAGAGGACAATCCGGCTAACCTCAGGTTGATTGCCCAGATTCTGGGCAGGAATCCGCAAGTACAGTTGATTACGGCGCATACTTCTGAATTAGGGCTGGAGCTGGCTTCGGCGCATCATCCCGAGCTGATTCTGCTCGATATTAACCTGCCGGGCATGGACGGCTATCAGGTGTTAAGTGTATTGCGTTCCCTGGATGCGGTAAAAAAGACGCCGGTGATTGCTATCAGCGCCAACGCCACGCCGCGCGATATTGAACAGGGCATGGCGGCGGGTTTCGATGAATACATTACCAAACCTGTTGATGTGATGCGCTTTCTTGCGGTCGTGAATCGTTTGCTTTCCGATGGTACGGAACAATGAGTCATTTAGGCGCGAATAAATTGAATGATTGAGTTGTGAAAAGGTACCTTAAAATCAGCGCAGCACTGGCGCTAATAGCTATCCTGATTGTTGCCGGGTTCATGATGAGGCAATATTATCCGGTTGTTATACTTCCCATTAAAATCGGCGTATTGCATTCGTTGACCGGCACCATGGCGGTCAACGAAAAACCGCTGGTGGATGCGGTACGCTTGGCGGTAAAGGAAATTAACGCTCAGGGCGGTTTGCTGGGGCAACCGGTGGAAATGGTGGTGGCCGATGGCAAGTCCGACCCGAAAGTGTTTGCTGCGGAAGCCGAACGTTTGATTGAAAAAGACCGAGTCAGTGTCTTGTTCGGTTGCTGGACATCGGCCTGTCGCAAAGCGGTGAAACCGATAGTCGAAAAACACCGACATCTGTTGTTTTATCCTGTGCAGTACGAAGGCATGGAGCAATCAGCCAATATTTTGTACACCGGTGCCGCGCCCAACCAGCAGATCGTACCGGGCACCCGCTGGGCTATGCGGACATTTGGGCCGCGGATTTATCTGGTGGGCTCGGATTATATTTTCCCCCGCACCGCCAATATTATTATTGGCGATCTGGTTAACGCCTCGGGGGGGAAGATTCTCGATGAACGCTATCTGCCGTTGGGCGGAACCGGCGTGGCAGAAATCATCAAGGATATTGCCCGGAAAAAGCCTGACGTAGTGCTCAACACGCTCAATGGCGACAGCAATGCGGCATTCTTTTCCGCTCTGGTCAAAGCCGGGCTGGGCGATCTGCCGCTGGTATCTTTCAGCGTGGAAGAAAGCGGAATGCAGGCTTGGAACGGTGGGCAACTGACCCGGCACTACGGTGTCTGGAGTTACTTTCAGTCCTTGCAGGGGGAAGGGAATGTTCGCTTTGTTACTGCGTATAAGGCTTGTTTTGGCGCTGACCGAGTCATCAGTGCTCCGATGGAAGCCGCCTATGCGGGCGTCAATTTGTGGGCGCAAACGGTGCAGGAGGCGAACTCCAGCGAACCGGGCCGGGTCAATCCGGCTTTGCTGCGGCAGAGCATCAAGAGTCCTGCCGGGATAACAGCGGTGGATGCGGATACCCGCCATTTATGGAAGATGATGCGGGTGGGGAAGGTAAGCCCCGATGGCCAGTTCGAACAGGTGTTTGCTTCGAGCGCGCCGCTCCGGCCAAGTCCGTGGCCCGGCTATCGTAGCCGCGATTCATGGCAAGCTTTGCTGGAAGGAAGTCAGCCATGATGACCTGCGGCAAAATTATTCCGCGCCTGATGCTGGGTTTTCTATTGCTCTCGCCATTGCCGCTGGCTGGACTGGCTTGGCTTTACGTCCAGGCTTTTGAGCGCACCTTGCAGCAGTCCGAACAAGAAAATCTTTCTTCCTTCGCTGACAAAAAGGCGGATCAGATTGATGCCTATGTTAATGAGCGTATAGCTGATGTCCGGTTGCTGACGCAATTATTTGTCGCTTTCGACGCACTGCAAGCCCATTCCATTCTAGTAGCCAACCAAGAAGGCCTCGGTTCGCTACGCTACCGGGCGGAGAACGGTGTTTATAGTCATTTTTTTCGTACCCTGTTTGAGGGCAGTCATTACTACGATTTGTTGCTGACCGATACGGCCGGTAATGTAGTGCTCTCTATTCTGCATGAGCCTGATTTCGGCAGTAATCTCAACACCGGCCCTTATCGCGAGACTGCGCTGGCCAACGCTCATCGGGAAGCTATCGCGCTGCTCGACATCCAAATTACCCAAGCCCATTCCTATGCGCCATCCGCCGGCAAACCGGCCATTTTCATCGTGGCCCCGCTGTTTAAGGCAGGCAAGGTAATCGGTACTCTGGCACTGCAAATGGATTTAGATAAACTCACCGCCGTCACCAGCGATACCACCGGTTTGGGCAAGACAGGCGAAACGGTTTTGGCGCAACTCGACGGTGATGAAGCGCTTTATGTCGGTGCCTTGCGACACATTCCGGATGCGGCCTTCCATTATCGTGTGCCGCTGGATAAGGTCGCCAAACCGATGCAGTCGGCTCTTTCCGGCGGCCATGACCAGGGTATTACTCGTGACTATGCGGATGTGGAGGTTATCGGCGCGTGGCGGTACCTGCCTGCTTTGCGCTGGGGCATGGTGGTGAAGATGGATGCCGTCGAAGCTTTCGCTCCGCTTTACCGCTTACAAACAATCAGCCTGATCGCGCTGGGTTTTTTGTTGCTGGTTGCAGGAATAGTGGCGCTGCTGTTTGGCCGTACCCTGGTCGCCCCGATCCGGCAGCTGATAACCGCCACGGAGCGAATTGCAGGAGGGGATTTGAATCGCCGGGTTCCGCTAGTCGGGTGTGATGAATTTCAGCAACTGGCTATTTCCTTCAACACCATGGCGGAACATTTACAATTTCATTACACGGATCTTGAACGGCAGGTTGAGCAGCGTACAGCCGATATCCGGCTGGCTATGGAGCAGTTGAATGATGCACAGCATATTGCCCAAGTAGGAAGTTGGGAGCTGAATTTAAGCAACAGTTTATTGATCTGGTCCGATGAAATTTATCATTTGTTCGAAATCGACAAAGATCAATTTGGCGCGACTTATGAGGCGTTTCTCAATGCCATACATCCGGAGGACCGCGATGCCGTTAATGAAGCCTACAGCGGATCTTTACTGACTCAGCAACCGTACGAAATCACCCATCGTTTGTTAATGCCCGATCGACGGGTTAAGTACGTGACCGAACGGTGCGCATCGTACTTCGATACTGACGGCAAACCGGTTCGCTCGGTGGGTACGGTGCAGGATGTGACCGAACTTAAGCGGACGGAGCTGGCGCTTAAACACCTTAATGAAGAACTCGAACAGCGTGTACAACAGCGCACCGAGCTGTTGCTTAAGGCGAAGGAAGAAGCCGATCGAGCCAATAACGCCAAGTCCGAATTTTTATCGCGCATGAGTCACGAATTGCGAACACCGATGAATGCCATTATGGGTTTTGCGCAATTATTGGAGACCGATCGGGAAACCCCGATCACGCCCGATCAGGCTGACAATGTCCGGGAGATCCGTCATGCCGGGCAACACCTGCTGGAATTGATCAACGAGGTGCTGGATTTGGCGCGTATCGAGACCGGCCGGATCGAGTTATCGCTGGAGCCGGTAGAAGTGCCGTTGCTGATCGGGGAGTGCATGGCATTGCTACAGCCATTGACTTTGGGACGCCGGATCGAACTTAAGCTGGATGATATAGACGGCACCGGTACCGTGCAGGCCGACCGGTTAAGGTTGCGTCAGATTCTGCTTAATCTTTTATCCAATGCTATTAAATATAACCGCGATCGGGGGAACGTCCATATTACCTGCCAACCCGTAGCAGCGGGCCGGATTCGGATTGCGGTATGCGACAGCGGGCGCGGTATTGCGGCTGATGCCATGACGCGCTTGTTTAAACCTTTCGAGCGTATCGAATCGGCTTATGACGGTATTGAGGGGACCGGCATCGGACTGGCGCTGTCCAAGCGTCTGGTCGAGGCGATGGGCGGAACTATCGGCGTGGAAAGCGTTGTCGGTGTCGGCAGCACTTTTTGGGTGGAGTTGCCCGCGGCTGAGGCAAAAGATTATCTGCCATCGGATTTTCGTTCCACTGAAGACATGCAGAACGCCTATGCTACGGCGCGCACTTTGCTTTATATCGAAGATAACCCGGCCAATCTGCGTTTGATACAAAAAATAATTTCTACGCATACCCGTCTGTTGTTGCTTGATGCCCGTACCGCAGAGCAGGGGCTGGACATTGCAAGAGCACATCACCCCGATCTTATTTTGCTCGACATCAACTTGCCGGGCATGAATGGATTTGAGGCCTTGCGTCATTTACAGGACAATCCCGTTACTTGCGCTATTCCGGTTATCGCTATCTCCGCCAACGCCATGGAGCGTGATGTAAAAAAAGGCTTGGCCGCCGGTTTCACCGAATATTTGACCAAGCCGCTGGATGTTCCGAAGCTTCTGGCTTTGCTGGACACCTTGCTTAAATAAAAAGAGATTTACATGTTGCCTGTCGGAGATCAGCTGAATGAAAGATCAGCCAGGTTGTCCTTGTTTCTGTCGATAACGCAGTCGATGTTTTTTATTCAACTCAATCATCAATCACATGCAAGATTTTATTAACATACTTGCCGCTGGGGAGGCGGCAGCGATTCGCACTGAGCAGGTAAGATCGCTTTACGCCAACACGCCAACGGCGGTGGTCGGGAATGTGCTGGTAGCATTGATTCTGGCGACTATGCAGTGGAGTATTGTGGCCCCGCCTGCTGTCATCGGTTGGCTGATGCTGCTGATGGTTACATTGGGCGCACGTATGCTGCTGTTTTTTGCGCATCGTCGCGGCGCGCCGGGCGATGATAGCGTCTGGTTGCAGCGTTTCCGTATCAGTATCGCTGCAATCGGCGTGGTGTGGGGGTTGGCAAGTCTATTGATGTTTCCCCCGCATGATCTTCCGCATCAGGTATTTTTGACTTTTGCGCTTGGGGGGATGGCGTCTGCCGCCATTACTACGCTGTCAATTGACAGGGTCTCCTTACTGGTATTCACCTTGCCTGCGCTGACAGCGGTGATTGTGAGATTGTTGCTTGAGGGTACGGAAATCCAGACCGCGATGAGCGTGATGATTACGCTATTTCTGCTGCTCACCGACATGATTTCGCAACTCACCTATCGTACTTTGCGCGAGAATGTGATGCTACGTATTTCCGTCGCCAGCCGCGAGCAGGAACTTCATTCCCTGGTGGACAGTTCGCCGGACAATATCATTCGCTACGATCTGGATTGCCGTGCGGTTTACGTTAACCGTATGATGGAAATGACGGTGGACGTCAAGCCTGAATTGTTGATCGGCAAGACCCCTATGGAAAGCAGATTCGATGGCTGCATAGGCGTAGAGAACTATCAAGCGAAGCTGCAGCAGGTGATCTCTACCGGTGAATTGCAAGATATCGAGGTTCTGGTAGTAGCGCCTAACGGCGATCTGCGTATCCATCATGTCCGTTTTGTTGCCGAACGGGGCAGTGACGGGGAAATTATGGGGGCATTCGCTTTTGGCCGCGACATCACCGAGCAAAAGCAGGCGGATGAGGCGGTGCGCCGTTCGGAGACAAAGTTTCGCACCCTTTACGATATGACCGGCGATGCAATAATGCTACTGGATGATAAAGGCTTTTTCGACTGTAATAAGGCGACTCTGACAATCTTTGGTTATACGACACCGGAAGAGTTCTATTCAAAACATCCCTTCGATTTGTCACCGCCGCTGCAAGCCTGCGGTATCGACTCGATGACGCTGTCCGCCCGCTGGATCGATGCCGCAATCGAGAAGGGTACGCATCGCTTTGAGTGGATGCACAAGCGAGCCGATACCGGCGAGAGTTTCCCTGTCGATGTGTTACTGAGTGCCATGGAACTGGATGGCAAGACGGTTCTCCAGGCGGTTGTTCGCGACATCTCCGAGCGAAAGCAAGCGGAAGCGGATTTGCGTATCGCCGCAATTGCATTAGAGTCTCTGGAAGCCATAGCCATTACCGATGCAAACCAGGTTATTCTGAAGGTCAATCAGGCCTTCACCCGGATCACCGGATATACTGCCGAGGAAGTTATCGGTCAGACTCCGGGGAGCCTGCTTAAATCCGATTGCCAGAGCGCCCAGTTCTATCAGGCGATGTGGAAGAGCCTGAATCGCGACAAGTGCTGGCAGGGAGAGATTTTGAACCGTCGCAAGAATGGCGAGGTTTATCCTCAATGGCTCAGCATTATCGCTGCGACTGTCGAGGGTAAGCAGGTGACTCATTATGTCGCCACGTTTTCAGATATTTCCCAGAAAAAACAGGCCGAAGAAACGATTCACAATCTGGCGTTCTATGATCCGCTTACCGATTTGCCCAATCGCCGCCTGATGCAGGACAGGTTACAGCAGGCCTTGGCGTTCAGCGCACGGCACCATAACCACGGCGCAATCCTGTTCATCGATCTGGATAATTTCAAGGAGTTGAACGATACCAAAGGGCATCATATCGGCGATTTGCTGCTGATTGAGATTGCTACCCGGATGCAAGCCTGTGTCCGCGCCGATGATACTGTTTCCCGTCTGGGCGGCGATGAGTTTCTGATCATTCTGGGTGAGCTCAGTGTGGCAGCCGAAGAGGCAGCGGTACAGGCCGAGACTGTCGCCGAGAAAATTCGCGCGGCCATTGATCAACCTTTCGACTTGCAGGGACACGAATACCATAGTTCATCCAGTATCGGCATTAGCTTATTCCTCAACCATGAATTGACGGCGGACGAACTGCTTAAGCGCTCCGACATCGCCATGTATCAAGCCAAGCGATCCGGGCGCAATGCTATCCGCTTTTTCGATCCGGCCACCCATGCCGCGATGGAGATTCGGATAGCGCTTGAAGCGGATCTGCGTCGTGCCTTGCCGGACAACCAGCTCAAGCTTTATTACCAGATGCAGGTCGATAATCTCGGCGCGATTTTTGGCGCCGAAGCGTTGTTGCGTTGGCAGCATCCGGAACAGGGAATGGTTTCCCCCGCCCAGTTCATCCCTCTGGCTGAGGATACCGGATTGATTGTTCCGATCGGCCTGTGGGTGCTGGAAACCGCATGTAGTCAACTCAAGGCTTGGGAACTCGATCCTGACTTGAGTCATTTGCATTTGGCCGTCAATGTCAGCGCCTGCCAGTTTCACCAGTCCGGCTTCGTCGATCAGGTATCGGCCTTGCTGACAAAGAGCGCCATTGATCCCGATAAGCTCAAGTTGGAACTCACGGAAAGTTTGGTATTGGGCGATATTAACGAGACTATTTTTAAAATGCAGGCGCTCAAGAAGATCGGCGTGCGTTTCTCTATAGACGATTTCGGCACCGGCTATTCATCACTGGCTTATTTAACGCAACTTCCGCTTGATCAGTTGAAAATAGACCAGAGTTTTGTGCGTAATGTGGCCATTAAACCCACCGATGCGGTGATTGTGCAGACTATCATCGGTATGGCCACCAATCTGGGCATTGAAGTTATTGCCGAAGGTGTGGAAACGGAAGAACAGCGGGATTTCCTGGAAAGTAACGGCTGCTTCACTTATCAGGGATTCTTATTCGGTAAGCCTGTGCCGGTAGAGGAATTCGAAAGCGCGTTCATCCAAAAACACGCTTATGTTTCAGGTACGCGGCAAGTTTCAAGCGTTTAACGGGGGGAGTCTGCCGAGTTTTCTGCCTGAGACCGGTTGAACCGCTTGCCCACAGAACAACACAAATCGGCATGGCGGGGATAGCCATGCATGACAAATCTGCCTGGAGCAGATTTGCATTTACCCGGAGGGTGCATGGCAGGGATAGCCATGCATGAATCACTTCACACTCAGGAAAATTTTAATGATGGGATATTTACCGTTGGTTTTTGTTAACCGGGTGACGTTGTCAATTATGGTTTGATCCACAATACAATTTCTAATATAAGGCTCACTCCCAAAATAGATGCTATCCACTTTCATCCCGAGTCTCAGTTGCGGCAATGAAATTTCAACAATTGTCGAGGAATGGAGATCCTTATTCCGCGAATTAAGCAGGACTCCTTTCCTCCATCGCTCCGTAGCCACAGCGAGTAGTTTCGATTTAACGAGTGCGTCTTTGAGTTCATCAACGGTTGCGCCTTTGAGCACATTAATGAAAACATCGACAACATCAGGATCATAACAGCTGTTTTTCCGAATCATTAATTGGCTGAGTGCGGCATCGGCAAACAGCTCTGCCCCTGTCATTGAACCATCAAGAAACGCGATATAGTCACTGACCACACTGAGGATACGCGATCCTAAGGGAATATCGTGTTCAACCAGACCGTCAGGGAAGCCTTGGCCGTCATAGTGTTCGTATTGATGGCGGATTAAAGTAATGGCACCTTTAAACTGCGTCAATCCATGCAATAAAACTTCACCGTCTATCGCGTGTCCTAAATAATGGTATTTTTCGACAGTAGACATTGAATAAAAAGGCTTTATCAGCAACCTATGCGGCAAATTTATCTTGCCGAGCTGTAGCAGCAATCCGGCATAGAGAATATCTACCTTTTCTTCTGCATTCATGTCCAATCCACCCGCAATCAGCAAGGCGTTTTCGGCGATAAATTTTGACTGTCCGCTTTTTATGCCGGGGTGCGTTTCAATGATATGGGAGAGTTTTCTGACGAAATCAATATCCAGTTTTTTCAGACGCATATCTGCATGGTCAAGATGTTGCGTAGCCTTTTTGAACTCTTCGATATATTTATTGATTTTTTCTTCCATTCGCTGAGTTTTTTAAGTGTTTATTTAGCTGCATTTCCATGCAGGAGCGATACATTGTCATGCATGACAAATCTGCCCGGAGCAGATTTGCATTTACCCGGAGGGTGCATGGCAGGGATAGCCATGCATGACAAAACTGCCCGGAGCAGATTTGCATTTACCCGAAGGGTGCATGGCAGGGATGGCCCTGCATGACAAATCTGCCTGGAGCAGGTTTGCATTTACCCGGAGGGTGCATGGCAGGGATAGCCATGTATGAATCATTTCTTGCCCATGCGAATTTTAATGACCGGGTTTTTGCCGGTGTTCTCTCTTAATGAATTGATGTTGTTAATTATTTTTTGATCGACAATACAATTTTTAATATAAGGCTTGTTCTCAAAATGGACACTTTCGATTTCCATACCGGGTTTCAGTTGTATCCATGAAATTTCCATAACCGGGCGCTCCATGGCTGTGTTTTGGGAGCCGCCAAGTAGTCTGCTGTTCTTCCATGATTTTTCGAGTGTAGGTGGTTCCACAACCACATCCTCTTCAATGGATGTGTCCTCCTTGAGCACCTTAATAAAAGTGTCGATAACATCTGGATCGTAATAGCTTTCTTTTCGACTCATTAATTGATTGATCGTGGCGCTGACGGACATGACTTCACCTGTCATTGAACCCTCAAGATAGGCGATATAGTCGCCGACCACATTCAGAATGCGGGAGCCCAGGGGGATTTTTTGTTTCGCCAGACCGTCGGGAAAGCCTGAACCGTCATACCGTTCGTATTGATGCCGGATTAAAATAGATGCGCCTTTTAATTGAGTCAATCCCTTCAATAAAGCTTCACCTTCTACCGCATGTTTTAAATAACGGCGTATGTCGATAAGGGGTATTGAGTAGTAAGGCTCTGCTAGCAAGCTATCCTGCAAACTCATCTTGCCGATTTGTATCAGCAGTCCGGCATAAAAAATATTTTGCTTCTCTTCCGTGTTCATGCCCAGTTTGCGCGCAACCAACAAGGCTTTTTCAGCGATATATTTCGACTGTCCGCTTTTAATGCCGGGGCGCATTTCAATAATGCGTGAGAATGCCTTAATGGAATCAATATATTGCTTTTTTAGATTGTTATTTGCCCGGTCAAGATGCTGCATAGTGTTCTTGAGCTGTTCGGTACGCTGCTCGACTTTTTCTTCCAGATGTTCGTTGAGCTCTTTTAATTCTGTATTTTGTTGGAGAACAATGCCGGATAAACGATCCCGTTCCTCGCGCAGATGCTTTTGTTCCAGGGCATTGCGAACCAGTAATTTAAGCTCCTCATCATTCCAGGGCTTATTGCAGTAATTGTAAATACGGCCCTTATTGACGGCATCAATCGTTGATTGAAAATCGGCATAACCGGTCAGTAAAACGCGAATAGTCTCAGGCCATTGCATGAAAACCTGGGCTAAAAATTCCGCACCGCTCATTTCCGGCATACGCATATCGGAAATAATCAGGTCAACGGCATTTTGTCGCAATATCTCCAGCCCTTCTGCACCGCTTGAGGCAAAGTAGGCAGTATACGGTTCATTATGAAATAAGCGTCGCAAGGCTTTAAGCACATTCGCTTCATCATCGACAAACAATATGGCAGCAGATTTGTCAGGCGCGTCGCTAACCGGGTCAATCAGCATAATCGCTCCGGATTTATGTTAATCGGCATGGCTGCTATGTTACGCATTTTCAAGAATGGCTCCGGCAATAGGCAGGATAATCCGAAAGGTTGTCCCTTGACCTAACTGGCTGGTCAGTTGGATTTCCCCCTGGTGTTTTTTGATAATAGTGTAGGAAACCGAAAGTCCTAATCCGGTGCCTTTACCGACCGGCTTGGTAGTAAAAAAGGGATCGAAAATTTTACTTTGGTGCTCAGCGGCTATGCCTTTGCCGGTATCGCTTATTTCCACCCACGCGCAATCGTTTTCCGTTCCGGTGCGTAAGGTGATAGTGCCTTCGTTTTCAATGGCGTGTGCGGCATTGATCAGCAAATTCATGAACACTTGGTTAAGTTGGTGTGGCAGGCATTTTACTTCAGGCAGGTCGCCATAGGCCTTAACAATTTTTGCTTTGTATTTAATTTCATTGTTAACAATATTGAGCGTACTTTCAAGTCCGGCGTGCAAATTAGTCCATTGCCAGTCATCATTGCTATCAAGGTGGGAGAAGTCTTTAAGATCTTGAATGATTTTTTTCACCCGTGTCGCGCCTTCATGCGACTCTTCCAATAAATCGAGTACATCGGTCTTCAGAAACTCCAGATCTATTTTTTGTTTAAAGGCTTTAACTTGTGCAAGTTGGTCGATATTTTCGCTGGTTGCTTCAGATTTTTCGTAAAGCGCAATCAGTGCCAGTAAATTATCGATATAGTTTTTTAAGGAGGTTAGATTGGAATTGATATAACCGATGGGATTATTGATCTCATGCGCCACGCCGGCAGCCAATTGACCGATGGACGCCATTTTCTCCGATTGCAGCAGATGCGATTGCGCTTCTTGTAATTGAGTATTCAGCAGCAACTGTTGGTTTTTTTCAAATTCCAGAGTTTGATTGGTTTTGATCAGTTCCCGGGTGCGCTTTTTAACTTCTTCTTCCAATTGCAGATTGCTGCGAGCCAGCACCGTTTCGGCTTGCTTTTGCGAGGTAATGTCCATGCCGCAACCCATCAACCCGGCAAAGCTCCCGTTCTTGCGCACTCTGGGGGCTGCTGTTTCATAGATCCAGGTGATTTTGCCGTCGGTGCTCAACAAACGGTATTGAATTTTGAATATACTGCGTTCTTCAGCCGCACGAATATAGGTTTGGGTTACTTTGTCCCGGTCTTCAGGATGAATGGCGTTGAGCCATTGCTCGCGGCTGGGTATGTCGGGCGGTAAATTAAAAGTGGCGAACCAAAAGTGATTGCAAAAAATCGGTACATGATTAGCGTTGGTGATCCAGATTAATGCGGAAATATTTTCGGCTAATTCCTTAAAGCGGCTTTCGCTCTCGCGCAAGGCCGAGTACAGATTACTCTGAATGATTTCGCTGTGCTCGTGTTTATCGATGCTGATTTGGGCCGCATCAATGCCGCTGATCAGGCTGAGCGCCATTTTTTTTGTCGGTATTGAGGATATGATGGTAAAGCCAATTGACCATATAATCCATCAGGTCCACTGAGATGGCGTTAACATCGGCCTGGACTTCGAGTTGGACCACCATCATTTTTGCTACAAATTCTTCATGTTCTGCTTTATGTATGGCATGCATCGTTGGATTGAAATTTGCCTCCGACATCAGCTGATCTTCGTGCTGAAAGTGGTATACCGTGTAATCAATCAAGCCGTTTACAATTTTGATGATGGTGTCGCGGTCGGCGCCGATGGCGACAGCTTCGTCTAATTGGTTAGTTAAATCGATAAGATGTTTATGTTGCTTGTCAACGGATTCTATACCTAGCACCAGTTGATTGTTCCAATTCAAAATGGCCATATTGTTTGCAAGAAATTTAAGAAGGAGACTCTATGCATTATGGCACAATCCTTTAATGACATATTTTTTCCTGTTTAATGCAGGGTAAGGATTTGGTCGGCAAACTGTCGCCCGCTGTCAGTACAATGTGCAGCTTGGTCAATTGAAACGTTGAGTAGGGTAAGCGCGGTGCAAATGGGTTCGTGTTCCTCCAGAGCGGATTTATCCGGTTGTTCAGTATTGACGATCAACAAGTTGGCGGTATAGACCAGTAATCCGAGCGACTTGGTTGTAGCGGACTCAGGATAGTTTTCATGTTGCTCAATGGCTTCTTGAATCTCCTGAGGAAAATTCCAGTATTGTGCGGCTTTGCCGCCTATGATCGTATGATTAAACCCTAAGATCTTTTGTTCTTCCTCGATCCCGAATTTTTCAGACATTTTAACCAGTTGGCTGAATTCGTCAGGAAAAAGCATGACAATCACCAAGTCTCCGATGTCATGTAACAATCCGGCTGTAAAGGCAAAATCAGGACTGGTAAATGTACAGTTTGCAAGTTGCCGGGTGCATTCGGCAACGGCCATGCTGTGATGCAGGAACAGGTCATAGTTAAAATCTTTATGTTGCTCGGGCAATATTCTTGAAAAACATAGACTCATTAACATGTCTTTGATTCGGTTAATGCCCAGTAACACAATGGCTTCGCGCAATGAACCTATTTCCCTGGACATGCCGTAGAAAGGTGAATTGGCAATGCGTAAAATCCGAATCACTATTGATGGATCCTGACCAATCTTATCAACCAGCAGAGTTAAATTTTGCTTGCCGTTAATCTGCTGTAACGCTTCCATAAGCAGTGTCGGCATTGACGGCAAATTCGCCAAACATGCAAATTTGTTTTTTAGGGCGGGCATTTCAGCTTTCCTTTAATGGCGACAAGACAATAATGATGCCTTTCGATTGGCTGATATCCCCCATTGTGTTTATTAGCACTCGTATGGAAACGCCTTCATTCAAGGTTACGATTTCGTCGTCAAGTTGTACAAGGTCGCCAGGATAGATTTTTTTGTAATAATTGTAAAAGCACCTCGGGTAAAGCGTCACCCGCCATAAGGCCGAGTAGGCAAGTGCCGGAAGGTTGTCCGAATATTTTTTCGGCGCATTTGTTGGAGACTACTATCATATTCTGTTCGTCGATACCAATAATGCCTATCGGTAAATGCTCAAGGATTTCCTGTGAAATTTGCAATAAATTAATGCTGTGTATAATTTCGTGGGATTTATCGACTACTTTTTGTTCAAGATTCTGATTCAGTATGGAAAGTTTGTCATTGGCAGAGCGAAGTTCCCGGCTTAAACGCAAATTTTCCTGTTCCATTTCATAGTACTGAAATGCCTCGCGAATGTTATCCCGAAGCAAGTCATCATCCCAGGGTTTAGTTAGAAATTTACAAATCGCACCTTCGTTAATGGCGCTGGTGACTGATTCGAGTTCGGTATAACCGGACAATACAATGCGTAATGTCTTGGGATAAAGTAATTTAACTTTACGTAGGAATTCCACGCCGGTCATGTGCGGCATGCGTTGATCGGAAATGATGACGCCCACTTCGTGCTCCGCCAATAAGGCAAGACCTTCTTCGCCGTTATTGGCGGTCAGGATGCTATAGCCATCAGGCCGTAAAGTGCGCTTAAGGGCATTAATGATGTTGACTTCATCATCTACCAGCAGAATGGTGCGTGAAATTTGTGATAATTCACTCATGAATGGATCTCTAAAAATTGTATTTCAGCGCCCGCCACTAGTGGAGGAGGGCTTCGAAAAATTCAAAAATCAGGACGTCTTATGCAGAATCACAACGGGTTCCAGGCAGAACGTGGAAACGAATGTATTTATATAAAATCTTGCTGATTTTTGAGCTCTTAGATTTAGACGCAGTCTTGGTATATTAGACTTAGCGTCTCGGCAGAGTCGAAAGTGTCAATCATAATAGTTGCTTAGATTAATGATAATTGAACGATCCGGCCGCACGTTTATCTTGATAATATCAGGCTGTTCTGCTTCCAAGGCATTGAGTATAGCACCTTTTTTCTCCGGTAGAGGAATTGCCTGCCGGTGTGTTACCTGCTGCGTGATCAAGTATGTGATACTGCACCGGTTGATGCCAAGGGTTGCTGGAAATGGAAGTTAGCGGTATCAACTGTGTGAATGATTGTCGCCATGCTACCGAAAAATCCTACGATGTATGACGAGTTCGGGTGTTTGAGCGCAGCGGATTTCAATCGTTTAACGGGGGATTTTCTTGCTGGAGGCAGGTGGTTGGTTTGAGTCAGAGGATTCAGCCTCAAAATTCGTGCCGAATCCTCTTGTTTGTTTAGCGAGCCCAATACTTCATGGCTGATTTGGATGACTATCTTTGGTAACCATCGCTCATTCCATTGCCCAGAAAAGAACCGGCGGCGGCACCCAGTCCGGTAGCAATAGGATCGCCGCTACCCAGTTCATAGCCGAAAACACTGCCTATCACGCCTCCCGCCAATCCCTGATGGGAGCGTGGATCGGCTGAATACTGCGCCTGCCGCTGATAATAATTAACCTGGGGCTGGGGATAATAATTAATTTGCGGCGCCGGGTAATAGTTGACCTGCGGTTGCGGGTAATAGTTTATTTGCGGTTGAGGATAATAATCGTCGTGATGGTGATGGCCATGATGATGCCCCCAACCGTGACCATGGTGTCCCCAGTCATCGTCATCAGCGTAGGACATAGGTGAAAACAGGATTACAACGGCGGTTAATTGAATTAAGAAGAGTAACTTTTTCATGGGATTTTTCTCTCTAAATTATTGGGTTTGTTGTTAAGTTAACAAAATCAAGCGTGCCGGTTAAACAGATACGTCATTAAAATCAAATCGGGTTAGCGTCTTCCAGCGACGCCATTGCCGAGATAAGAACCTGCGGCGGCGCCCAGTCCTGTAGCAATAGGGTCGCCGTTACCTATTTCGTAGCCTAAAACGCTACCTACAACACCACCGGCCAAACCTTGGTGAGAGCGTGGATCCTGATAGTTTGAATACCGGGGCTGCTCAGGATAATACCTCGGCCCTTCGGAATGATGGTTGCGGTGTCCTCTGCCGTGACCATGACCTTCTCCCCCAGATGCGTAGGATACAGATGAATAAATAATTGCAATCATAAACAGTGGGCTTAAAAAGAACGATTTTTTCATGAGTATCTTCCTTAAATAATTGATTTAATATTAGGTCTGGATTGAGCCGGCAAAGACGGTTGGCCACTGATAAACTTTGGATTCATATTATTCGCCTTAACCTTAATGGCCGCTTAACAAATGCAATCGTTTGATGGGTGTTAAAGCCCATTCTCGAATCACAATATCGCCAATTAATTGCCGGAATAATTCCGCTGTGTCGCTTATAATAATAGCTTACTTGAATCAATATTTACCCAATCTTAATGGCATCTTAATAAATGGAACAGTTTATCCCCGGTCAACGCTGGATTAGTAACACCGAGTCTGAACTCGGCTTAGGTCTTATTCTTGATGTAGCGCACAAGCGGGTCACAGTGCTTTTTTTGGCGTGTGACGAAAAGCGCATGTATGCGCAAGATAACGCACCGTTAACACGCGTCCGGTTTTCGGCAGGCGACGTTATCGAGTCGATTGATGAGTACAAAGTGATCGTCACCGGTTTAACTGAGCAGGATGGCTTGATTACCTATCTAGGTAAGGATGAGGATGGACAGGAAGTTCAGCTGGATGAGGTAGAACTGAATCATCATATTCAATTTAACAAGCCCCAGGATCGGTTGTTTATCGGGCAAGTCGACCCTACTGCCTGGTTTTTGCTGCGTTATGAAACCTGGCGCAGATTGCAACAACATCAGCAATCGCCGGTTAAAGGCTTGCTGGGCGGCCGCGCCTCGCTTATTCCTCACCAGTTGTTTATTGCGCATGAATCGGCTAACCGGTCTGCGCCACGCATCATGTTGGCCGATGAAGTGGGTCTGGGTAAAACCATCGAAGCCGGTTTGATTTTGCACCATCGGCTGATTAACGGCTTGAGCAGCCGGGTCTTGATTATCGTGCCGGAAACGTTGTTGCATCAATGGCTGGTGGAAATGCTCCGACGCTTTAATCTGCGTTTTAGCATTTTTGACGAGGCGCGTTGTCTCGATACCTATGCTGAAGACGACATGCTCGCTGAAGCGGAACCGGATGATGACGTTGCCGATAATCCGTTTTTAACCGAGCAATTGATTCTATGCAGCCAGGGCTTCTTTTCCAACTACCCGCGCCGCCAACAACAGGCCATAGCGGCGGGTTGGGATATGGTGATTGTCGACGAAGCCCACCATCTGGAATGGAGCGAACAAGCGCCCAGTCCCGACTACCTGTTTGTCGAACAACTCGGCCGGATTTCCCCCAGCCTGATATTGTTGACAGCTACGCCGGAGCAATTGGGCAAGGAAAGTCATTTTGCACGGTTAAGATTGCTCGATCCCGACCGGTTTTACAGCTTCGCGGCTTTTGTGGAAGAAGAGCGCTTGTTCGAGCCGGTGGCGAATGCGGCCAAGTTGTTGCTGGCAGAGGAAGCGTTGAATGAAGCCGCGCAGCAACATTTAACCGTGCTGCTCAAAGATGACAATGTTGACGGCTTGCTGAAAAATCTGAATGATCCTGAACAATCGGCAGCGGCACGCGATGCCTTGATTAAGGTGTTGCTGGATCATCATGGCACCGGGCGGATTTTGTTTAGAAACTCGCGGCAAACCGTGCAGGGTTTTCCCGAGCGGGAACGTTATGGATATGCCTTAACCGGATCGGCTAATGTCGATGATTTGCAACAAGATCCGCGCTACGCATGGCTGGTGGACAAGGTTAAACAGCTGGCTGGTCAAAAAGCCCTGGTGATTTGCAAACAGGCGCAAACCGCGATTGATCTGGAGCAAACCCTGAAAAATCGCGCCGGTATTGCTTCGGCGGTGTTTCATGAAGGCATGAGCATTATCGAGCGCGACCGGGCGGCGGCTTACTTTGCTGACCCGGACAGCGCGGCGCGGCTGTTGATCTGTTCCGAAATCGGCAGTGAAGGCAGGAATTTTCAGTTTGTGCATCATTTGATACTGCTGGATTTGCCGACCAATCCCGATTTATTGCAACAGCGCATAGGCCGTCTTGATCGTATCGGCCAGAAACATATTATCCAGATTCATGTGCCGTATCTGGAGCATACCGAGTGTGCCGTGTTGTACCGTTGGTATGACGAAGGCCTGAATGCATTTGCCTGCAACAGTTCATCAGCCCAGCGGGTTGCCGATTTGTTGCACAATGAGCTGGCGGCGGTTTTGGATAGTAAAAACCCAGCCGATATTGATGCACTTATCGCCCAGACCCAAACACTCAGCGTCGAACTTGAAGCGCAAATGCATAACGGTCGCGATCAATTGCTGGAGTTGAATTCCTGTCGCAAGGAATTGGCCGATGAGCTTATCGAGCAGCTGAATGGCTACGAGAAAGAAGGGGTGCTTTGGCCTTATATGGAAGACGTCTTTGAATGCTACGGCGTGGATACCGAGTTTCATTCGCCCGATTGCTTTATTGTCCGTCCCAGCGACCATTTACGCGTTTCGCATTTTCCCGGATTGACTGAAGACGGCTTGACTCTGACCGTTAACCGGCAGATTGCGCTGGCGCGGGAAGACATGCAGTTCATGACCTGGGAACATCCGCTGGTCACTGCGTCGATGGATATGGTGCTGTCCAGTGAGACCGGCAACGCCGCGATCAGCGTAATCAAG